>Ga0209208_10005775_pt1 | contig 17153 bp, 10 predicted proteins | sample S1TSphfallax_3_FD_187694 | JGI IMG/M metagenome (GOLD analysis project Ga0209208, IMG submission 187694) | Host-associated microbial communities from peat moss isolated from Minnesota, USA - S1T2_Fd - Sphagnum fallax MG (SPAdes) (version 2) | ecosystem: Host-associated > Plants > Peat moss >...
AAAAAAAAATAATAATATATATATGAATTATTATGTATATTGTGTAGGCAAGAGTATCTAATAATTGGGAGAGGCCCAATAAAACCTCATTATGTGCACCCATGTACATACCTACTCTTCACAATGTGCAACATGGAAGTGCGAAACCCGATCTCATTTAATGTGGAAAAAAGAGTTCCAATTTGTGGGAAAGAAATGGACAATTTTCAATAGATTTGGGATTTTAGTTATTTTGAAATTCCAAATTTGTTACCCATACTATTTTTTATTGATAGAAATTTAAAGGGGAAGACTATGCATACTTCATATGCAAAATATTCTCAAAAGGAACATAAAAGGATATTATGTACAAAAGGCATTCATTCAAATAATGAGGCATATTTCCAAAGTTTTAGTTCTATTTCTCTCTCCACAAAAATTGGTGATCTCCCTCAAAAATGAAATTTGTTGAAAATGGTTTTTTTTTCCCCCATTTAATTAGGCATTTATATTTTAGCATCTCCCTTTTCGAACTAGGTATTTTAGTTGAACATGCCATAAATCAAAGATGGAAAATATATACATCTTTTGACTTTTGGAGAAATATTGAATGAAGTAAATAAAGATGATTTGTAAAAACCATTGCACTTGGACCCATTGTTGTGAATCTAAAACTCCAAATGTTATATTTTGGTTCCTAAGGGTGAGAGGTGTTGAAAAGCAATTACAAAATGACACACTTTCACTTAGGTAAATATCCTCTCAAATTAGTTATTTGAGAAAAGTGAGTGCAATTAAAGAAGGTCCTTAAAATATTTTCATACTTGGGATTCATGATATTTCGCAAAATGCTATGATGAAAAATTGAGTTGATGTTGTGAAAATTAAATTCTATTCGAATGGAAATATTGAATGACATTGCATGCAACTTTAATTGAAGATAAATATAAATTTTTTAATTGAATTTTTAAAAATTGAATCAAATTCAAATTTTATTGAGTTCAAATTCAATTGAATTCAATCTAAATTCTTAAATCGAACCCAAATATATTGAATTAAATTCAGATTCCATTGAAGAGAAACAAAATGCAAATTGGTGCACAACGTATTGAAAATATGTTCATCACTTCCATAATTTGTAATATGGTTTTGGAAAAAAAAAACTTTGAAAAAACATATTGAAAAGAAACCTTTCTATTCCATTCAGAAAAAATTTCATATTGAAATTTATTTTGATAAGACAAGATGACTAATGGACCCTATAAACTTTCTACCCTATTATCAGTGTCACCATGTTACCATTCTCATTAGAATTTTGTTTACAATATACGGAAAACAACTTATAATGTGAAAGAAACTCTTGTTAAGTATTTGCATTTTGCTGCATGTTTTTATGTACATGAAAAGGGTTTTTCTATTAGACCTTTTTATGACTGCAAATGAGATCAAATGAGCCAATGGTGTTATTTTAGAAAAGGACTTCATTTCCTTTTGCCCAAAAATAACTTTTTATACAAATGAATTTTTTGAATCATTTTTGTTTTGCAAATTTTATTATAATTGCTTATAATTGTCCAAGTACATGATTTTTTTGGTTTATAATTTTTTTAATAAATATGAAATTTTGAAAGTGTGTTGATTCCTTGTAAATTTAATGTTTCATCTTTAAAAATAATAATAATTTCAAATCATAACCAAATTTGGGTTTTTTTTTTTAATTCTAAATTCTTGAATTCTTTGTTATTCATATGAATGAGAAAGGAACAACTTACCAAGATTGCCATGGTTTTAAATGATTAAAAAAAAAATCTCCAATTTTGATTGTTTTTCTTCATCATCCGATGCCCTTTTTGGATGGTTCAATTTTGATTGTTTTTCTTCATCATCCGATGCGTCTTTTAGTATGGTTCAATTTTGACTTTTTTTCTTCATCATCCAACGCCCTTTTTTGATGGTTTGGTTGTGACTACACCCATGATTTGAATTGATTTGTCAAGAGTTAGCAATCCAAGTGCAAGTTGTTGAAATTTGTAGAAGGGTTTAATTTGTAGACATTTTTTGAAACCCTTCCTATACATAACAAAAACTTCAATTTTTGTGTGTTGATTCATTTTAAATGTGAATAAAAGTGATCGAATTTTAGGAGGGTCTAAAGATAAATCCTTCTCCTATTCTCAACAATTTGGCAAACTATAAACAACATGAAAAATTTGAACTCTATAATGATCTTAAAATGGGACAACATTGTGTTTGATCAAGGTTATTTAATTTTTAAAGATATATGAAATGGATCAAGTTAGTAAGAGTAGTTCTACCCATGCACTACATAACAAGTTTTGGATGGAAAAAGAAAATGTTATGCTACTTTTGGGTAGTAAAGTGGTTTTGGGATCGCATTTGTGCATAGGATGTCATTTCTAGCAAAAGACATTACATAGTCTAATACATGTTATTAATTGGCCAAATTGATTATTCTAGTTGGTTTGTTATTAGTAATCTCTCACCTTTTATAGTTCCAATTTCATGTTTATGAATGGAGATGTGGGTTTGGGACTAACATTTGTGCAAAGGAAACAATGTATGGCAAAAAGATGTTACAAAATTTGACACCTATTAATTGATTGATTGTTCTGGATGCAGTTTGTTATTAGTAGTATCTCACCTTTTATACTTCCAATTTCATATTTATGGGTTCGGACATGGGAGGAATTGACATTGCACCTTGGATGTGCTAAATATTAGTATAAGGTCAAATGGGGGGTATTTGTAGGCATTTTTTTAACAAATGTGCATCATCACACATTGTCCTTCATTTATTTGTAGAGATTTCTTAAAGTGCAAACCTCACATGAAGTTCCAAAGAAAATATGTTTAAAACATGAAAAATATGAATTCTTTGAAGGTAGTTTTTAAAAAAAAACTTTAAAGTATGATAGGTTAAATGTGACTAAATTGACATGTGGTTTGTCTAAAAATTGACATATTGCATCATGTTGACAAGGACACAAACCTTACATGAGGTTGTAAAGAAAATATGTTTAAAACATGAAAAAATGATTTTTTTAAGGCATTAAAAAAATCCTAAAGTATGATAAGTTAGATTCGACTAAGTTGGCATGTGACATGTTTAAAAATTGACACATCACATTTTGCTGACAAGGTGCCTAATTGTTGGTAGTTAATTCAGGGGTCTTTTAATTAGGGTTAAAGTTGCATAATTTATGTACAAGGTTATTCCATCTGTGGCCTTGAGGAAGCCATGATGGGCTTAGTAAATTTTAATTCTCAAAGTGGGGTCAATTTGCAAGGTGAAGATGACTCTCATTTATTTATCTAATGTTGGTTTAGTTTGGCTTTCAAGCAAGTACCTTGGGCTTATGGGGACTAGTCCTTATGGGCTTATGAAGGGCTTGGTGTGCAACAACATTATATCAAAAATTGAGAACAAATGGTTGGTTCTTATCGTCAACTTAAGGGAATTAGTGTAATTAGATGGGTAATCAAATAATTTTTTAATTATTGGTAGTAGATCTTGATTTATTATTTCCATCTTTGGAGATGACACCCATTAGCCTAGTTAATTTGTAGGAAAGGTAGGTAGCAATTCAACCACCTAACCTTTTGGAAGGTGGTAGTAGTTGTGTAACTAGTTGCCTAGAGAAGTTCATTTAGTGAAGGAAGGGAAGAGGAATTTGGTTATTTTCATGGAGGTGGATGAATTTTTTTTGAGAGCTTTAAAGAGGGGGAGGAGGTTCTTTTCTCTCTCTATTGGGAACCCATCCCATTATTTTTGTTTTTTCTACACTTATTTCCTACTATTTTTCTCCTTTCCTTGTTCTTTTTTTTCCCTCTCATTTTTTCTTTTTGGACTTTCTCTTTTTTTTTAAAAAGTTTTTCTCTACTATTCATGGGATTGTCCTACAAGGACAACTCCCTTTTGTACTCTTTTGTGGATCCTAGAGGAATTTTGGAAATAAATTTCTCTCACACCTTTTTTGGAATTTTCTAATTAATAGGTATGGTGATTTAGGAGTTAGTAGATGTAAGGGGAAGGGAGGTGGCAATATTACTACCTTCACCAATAGCCCAAAGGAAATAGGGAAATGGATAGTAGAAAGTAATTGGACCTACCTACCTCCATAGGTGTGTTTCCTAATGTTTTATTTGTTTGGTATGCTTGAAGGTTGTAGCCCAAGCACAAATTTTGTTGCAATGTAAAATCACTATTCTTGGATTTGATATCCTCACTCCAATATTCAAAGGATATCCTCACTTCAAAAAGTCATTTTGTTGGACAATATAATTATCATCCTAAAAAACTTATTGTGTGCACCTCTTATGTAAAACATTATCAACTACATTATAAATAATTGTATTAAGGAAACGAGGGAGCATCATGCTTTTTAGTATTTTATTTGCTCTTTCTTGATATTACCACTAGGAGGAGTAATTGTAAGGCCCCTTGTTTGAGCTTATTTCCAAAATTCAACCTTACCTTATCATAGTATACATATTTAGCCTTTTATTCTTTGTGAATTGGTTTTAAAATAATAGTTGATTTTCATTTTTGATATGAGCTTAACATCCATATTGGTTTGTTATCAATTGAAGTCATTACATGTATTGATCCAAATGCACTTTCATTGAAAAAGTTCAAGCAAATACTTTTGAAGATCCAACATGAAGTTGGTTAATTACACATAATAACAATTCATTTTGCTTCCAATTCCTCTACCCACTCTATCACACATTGAAGCTACTAATAATGTTACAATGAAATCAACTCTCAAACCTTGTACACCTATTATTAATTGTTAGTAACTTTTCATTACAAAACAATAAATTAATACTATTGGGTTCTTGCCAAATCAAGATCAAGTGGGTAGGATATATACCATCCCCAATCTTTTTCTTTTTGGGTGAGAAATTTCAAACTATTGCAAAAGAATTGAATTTTTTTTCACAAATTTAATAATTGTTTTGAACAAAACCATCAAAATTAAAATGATATCTCAAAAAAAAATTACAGTTTTTTCTCCAATTTTGTATACATGGTTCAAATAGGTAACCAAAAATATATAAGATTTTTTTTCCTTTCATAATGTTCAATAGCTAACTTTGGTTAAATCAGCTTACAAATGTTTGCCACCTTCGCTACATCACAAAATTGAAAGAAAAAAAACCTACCCCCTATCAATGTGAATGACAATATGGGGACGTATAGTACGACATACATAATGCAAAAATGTTTATAAGAGTGAGGCATGTTCTATGATATCAATATTACTATTATTATTGATACTTGTGATATACATAACATACCCACCCAACACCAAAACTCAAAGGGTACCTATACAAGCAAATTATACTTTTCTATTTCCAAGACAAGAAAGATGGGATGAAAACTAATGGAAATACAATCCTTCAAATAAGAGGGAAAAAACACATAGCTTGATAGAAAGCAATTTTTACTTGAAAGTTTAACAACTTTAACATGCACCATTGTACTTATATGTAGGGTAAGGCCCAAAAGACACAATGACGGACATTGCCAAAATAGAGGGGCCTATGACAAGGTAGTAAGTGAGTGCACTTTCACATGTTGGGAATGTCCCCCACCCTTAGGCCTTACCCATGATAAAGCACAAGATCACATTATCATTAGCCTAAACACAAGTAGATCATGAGGTTGAAGGAATAATAGGCACCTTATGCCCAAAGTTGGTGCAAGAGGTCTTTGGTAGAATGCAGGGTGTTAATTTGAAGAGACATTGTTAAAGTATATAAGGTGCTTTCCAAATACATGAGGAAATTTCTTGTAGCGCTTTACAAAGTAGTGAAAGCATAACACTAGGAAAATAAAGCAAAAATCCAACCCACATATTTGCGACTATATCCAACTAGTTTTGATTATTTTTGCAACTATTTACTAATTTTGATCATACTTGCAACTACATTATGACTTCTTTTTTTTTTCATATGGACAATGTTTTTTTTAAAAAATCATTCAAGAACAACCCTATATGACCCATTATTTGTAATAGTGACCAAAATGGATTGCACATATGTGGGGTGGGCTTAAACCTTATGAATATAAATATTAAGATGTAGTAGGATATATATAAATATAGGGGTATGTATAAATATTATGGGTGTATAATGTTGTATTTAAAAAACAAGTTAAAGATATTTTAATGTGTATATTAAATATACATGTAAGGAGAAAAGTAGATTAGGTTATCTAACTTAGTCTAACCTAAGTACCTAACCTATCCTATCCTAACCTTGTCAAATTCAGTATCTAGGTTGAACATTTAAATATAATTTAACTTAGTTTAGCTTAACCTAACTTAACTTAGCTTAATTCAGCACTTAGCCTAACTTAACATAACCAAACCTAACTAAAATATGTACCTATTTTAACCTATTTTAAAATAGCCTAACCTATGTATATAACCTAACCTAGGTTTTAATTTAACCTAAGGTTGTCTAACTTCGTTTATTTAACCTAGGTAACTTAACTTAACCTAGGTTACATAACCTAGCTTAGTTAGGTATCTAAATTAGGTACATCACCTAACTTATGTATGTAATATAACCTAGTTCAACCCAACCTAGGTACTTAGCCTAACTTAACTTAGGTAGGTAGTTCAACTTAACCTAACTTAACTTAACTCAACCTAATGTGACCAAACCTAAGTACCTAACTTAGCCTAGTCTACCTTAACCTAACATAATTTAATGCAACCTAATTTAACTTAAGTATATACTTAATGAGTCTAACATAGCCTAGCCTAGCCTAAGTACATGTAGTTTAACCTAGTTTAATTTAACCTAGGCATCTAGCCTAACCTAATATAAGTATGTATGAAGTTTAACATAACTTAACCTATCTTATCAAAAGTACTTAGCTTAACCTAGCCTACCTTAAACCTAACACCTAACCCAGTTACCTAATTTAATTTAACTTAACTTAGCCTAACCTAACCTATCTTACTTTAACCTAACATAATTACTTAACTTAATTTAACCTAACTTAAGTAACTAGCTTAACCTAACCTAATTTATGTTAACCTAACTTAGATACCTAGTCTAACTTAATGTAACTTACTTTCATCTAACTTAACTTAGCTTAACCTAATCTAACTAGGTTGCAAATATGTTCCAACTAAAAACTTATCCATATGCTAATAAACATGCCACATGTCATATTGACATTTGTTGTTAGTTGCATGGCAATCACATAGACCATACATTTTGAATATGGATGAAATCATATATGTTAGCTTTGACTTCATCCATTATTTGCAACTAAGGACACATACGACTTGTCCAAGGTGACGAGGATTTTTAGTTGCATATGAAGTAAACAACTAAAAAATAGTTGCATAGACCAATCGTAAAAAAAACCATTTTTCTTATAATTTAGATGTCACCATATGTGATTAAGTTCATAAAATTAGTTTTTATTGAAGATTTAGTTAAAATTGTATAAATACATTGTAACATATTTCTCCTAGTCCATATGTTGATTGATGGTCAAGTTATTGAAGGTTGAATCTATAGCCTTTTAAGTTCTTTGCATTTACAAATCAAAACCATAAATATGTACAAATCTAGAGCCTACATGACCAATGGGATTGTTAAAAATCCTTGAATTGTTTTGAAGAGTTGCATTAATAAACTAACTAGTATTTTAAACCTTGCATGTGGTTTGCATGTGGATGGTGCAAGAAACATGCAAATTGCAAAAAGCTTTTAACACGAATTTGGAGTTTTTTTAACACATGGGTTTTTTATATGAAACAAAGGGTGCACAAACCATAACATTTTTGTATACGTTTTCAACCTTACAACCTCCTAGTACTATCAACTTGTGCTCATTGTTTCTATTAGTATTAATATGGGGGCTATTGGATACGATGAATGGCAATGCTTAAAAGCTACAATTGCAAGTTTTGAAAACATTCTTTTCCTATCCAATCCAACTTATACCCAAATAATTATTGTTAAACAAATTCATATCCTCCCAAGAAGATGTGCACCTTCAAGCTCTCTCGTCCTACAAAACTTCAAGGAGCTAACAAATAGTACATCATTTGAAAGATAGTTACAACATGCACATCTCCCCATTGCAACTTTACAAGCTATCCTATTCATTCTTCTATTTCCACCTCACATTACCCAGGTAATTGCTTATATAATTAAGTGTGTTATGCAAGTCATTCACACATGCCAACAATGTTATCGGTAGTGGTCATGATGCAAACAAACTTGGAAGCACATGCATTAACATAAGCACACAAATGCATTTTCACATGTGATTGAAGCTACAAACATGAAAAATAAACAAATTGTTGAAGCCATGGATCAAATAAACCTTACACAACTACAAATTGAAGATCATTGCATCAAAATCCACATGAATTAGTTGAAGTATCTCAAGGAAAAAAACAAAAAAATATGCAAAATGAACAACAACATGGTTATAGTTCTTTCCAATTTGAGGATAACAATGTGCCATGCTTTCATTGGTGATGAAATTCAAATGCTAACAATTGTTACTTTTGATATAGATTATTCAAAAGGTGATAATGTAAAGGCTACTATTGCTACAACAAAATTGACACTAGATTCACCTTGAAAATAGATCATTGAAACTTTTCAGATGTCATATTCAATTGAAGATAGATTCAAATTTCTCAAATGTTAGATTTAGCTTGAAGATACATTTGCAAAAATGTAAAGGTTGTTGCAACAAAATTGACCATAGTTATAATTATTGATCTGATAGTCCCATGATAATGGAAATACTTGTTGTAATGTAAACCATAGTTCATGTTTAAACTCCATAATGTCAAATGTGCTTTTGATTAATGCAAAGTCATGTTCAAAATGTTCAATATCCTCATATTTTATTACCAAAATATCATTCAAGAATGGTTATTTAAACCATTCTTGAAATCTCTACACCTTGCAATTATGGTTCAACTTCATTTTCCGAATGTCCCACAAAAATCCTTCCATTACCTTCTCTTCTACTAAGAACATTATCAACATTGGCTTTGTTTTCAAGCTCCAATTGGATCATCAAGGTTTCAAGGTCAAGGTCTTTACCTTCAAAATTCATATTGTAAAGGATACAACAACAAACTACCTTGTTAGGTATAAAAAGGATGTGCAAGTTGATTTTCAACAACAATTTTTTAAAACTTTTTTTCAAGACCCCAAATGAATTTTCAATCACATTCCTACCTTGACTTAATTGCTTGTTGTAAAGCGCCTAATGTATCATATGGTGCACATTTGTGAGGAATTGTCAACTAAAGCCACAATTGGTAACCTTTGTCCCTGAGAATGTAGGGTTGGATATTTTCTTCACCTTGATTTAGTCGAAACAAATCACCATTGACAACTCTCTAATATAAGCTTGAATTTTGTAAGATACAAATGTCATTCATTGAGCTAGGTATACCCACAAATACATATGTGAATTTATTTTGGCAATCAACAATTTGCAATTGCATGTTGTAAAACTTTGACTTGAAAGAAAAATAATCCCTCACAAATGTCCCTTTTGATTCATGAATGTGGATCACATCTATGGCACCATGGATGAATGGAAGACCACCAAAGGTTTTGAAACCAACCATCACTTCTACCAACTCTTCTATTTTTGGCCACCTCATTTGGTTTTTGAAAATCATATTTATTGCACAAACACACTCTTGAAGAACCAAATGAATAGTGGATTTGTTGATAGCAAATAATTCATTGCATTGAAAATATTTTGTTCCATGAGCAAGCTTGTAAAATGAACGTGCAATTTGAATTCCTATTGGTATTGCACACTTGTAATGAGTGTTTTGTTTTTCTATGAGATGTTTCAACTTCATGGTCAATTGAAAAAAAATTCTTTGGTGACCTTGAAGTGTTCAACCCATCTTAGATTGTTATATTGATTCATCAAAAATTGGGAATACCATGTTGTAGACCTTGTTTTTACTTAGTTCCAAGATTTCTATCAAACAACAAGCCGAAAGTGGAAGACAATCTATATTGATGAAACATCGAGGAATTCAACATGGTTTAAAAGACAATTTTGTCCTTTGGAATGTGAAATTGAAAATCTTCATTAGGTTAACCTTGTAACACGTGATCAAACATTCTTGAACTTGCAATAGAATTTGTATGAAATGAATCAACAACACAAATTGCAGTGGTTTAATTGCAAAAAATTGCTTGAAAATAACCAAAACAAATAAGTGATAATGGAATTCAAAAACATGAAGGGAAAATGAAAATGAGAAAACATGAAGGAAAACCTAAAATGCAAGAATATGAATAGAACCTTATCAAACAACAAACCTACAAGACAAAAAAAAAACCTACAATAGCTTTTGAAGCAAAATACCCAAAAGGACAAAAATTGATTAAAACAAGATGCAAGAATTTTTTTTGAGTTTGAAAATGCCTAAAGTTGAGGAAATGAACACCATATGTAAAAGATGCAAAATTTTGGAGAAACAAACCCAAAACCTTGAATCTAAACCTTCTCAAAGGTTACACAAAACCTCAAATCAAAACCTCCACAAAACTTTAATAAGGTCTTTAACCAAAGCCAATGCAAATTGCAACAACACAAAACTTTGGAATTGAAGGAAAGAATACCGATGCATATGCAAATGAAATAGTTGTAGGAACATTCACCTCAAGAAACTTGAAGACGCATTCCCTTGTTGACACGCCTACTTGTGCGCATAGCTCCGATCCCCTTTCCTTCAATGGCAATACAATGTGAAAGGTAAGTAAACAATTATTGTCCTTGAATGATGATAAAAATGAGAATAGTTAGTAGGTTGGTTAGGGTTAAGGATAGGTGGTTATGTGAATATTGGTAGGTAATTATCAATAGTTTTTAAAACCGTAAGACTTTTTGAAAACTAATCCTCAAAACCTTAATTTGTGGTGGTAACTAACTAACTTTTTTGTTACCCCACCTTCAAATGTGAATGACTCTTTAGTATCATAGTCACATAGATAGGTTATGTAAGTGTCTAATTTTTCTATAAGTAGGTGGGTAAGGCACTTGGTGAATTCTTGGTTTGTAGATACATATGGATGCATAGCTCATGTATAATTTAACCATGACTATGACTAGCTACAAGATAGGAATACAAGAACAATTTTTTTTTCCCCTATTCACATAAGCCCTTTTTTGTTGGCTATATCGAAAAGCTATAGTAGAAATTAAAAGTATTAAAATCATGTGCTTTTGGAGATTTTCAATGGTTATCTAATTTGAGCAAAATTTAAGGAAAATGACCAAATTTCTATACAAGGTTCAAGTATAGAATATCAAAAATAGTAAAAAATATAATTAAAAAAAATTGCTTTCATATTTAGCTTGTAGTCAAATTTGGTCAAAGCTTCATGTGGATCATCACCATTTTGGTTAGAGCATCTCCAATGGTGCCCAATATGTGTGTGACCTAAAAGGAGCTTTAAAGTGAAAAAATTACAAAAAATACTACCCTAGAACAACAATTGATGGAGCACAATGGTTGTCATGAGCACATTAACCATATGGTGCTTGGAATAACATGTTGTTTTTGTGTGTGTTTTATGTTTGCAAGTTGTGCATTCATGGAGGAAAAATAGTGTGGGCGCTTTGTTCCTCTTTGATTTAGACCATGAGTGTGTGAGCTATCTATGTTGGTTTTTGTTCTTCATGAAGACTTGTGGGAGTATGATTCCTATGGTGCTTTGGATTATGGAAAGATGAGGAGTTGCAAATATTTGAAAGAGGGCAATTTTACAATTAGGGGGGATCAATTGGTTGGTTTTCGGAAGGACGGAGAAAAGAATTAAATGTTTTGAAGTTTAGTGAAACTAATAAAATGTGTTATGTAAAATTCCAATGAAAGATAAATGCTTTGCATGCATGACTTTGCTTTTTGGATTTTTGTTGCGTTGTAGATGTAAAATTTGGTAGGTTATTAGTGAGGTTGGTGGTGAAAGTGATGCATAACAAAAGGGGTTCATGAATGATCCCTAATGGCATTTTTAAAAAGGTGTTTGTGTTTGAGTGTGGGAAAAAGTGAGTACCTTTGTTGGGCGCTCCAAGTTTGGGTTTACAATTGGTCTTCACCTAAAGTTTGGGAGATAAAGGTTAATTTTTTTTATCAAAGGTGGGATTGGGTAAAATATTTTTTCTTGTAAATTTTTTTGAATACATTAGGAATATGGGAACGAAAAATCCCATAAAAGGATTGTGCATGCTCAATGAAAGAAATATGGATGGTTATGATTCATTTATGTTCTAGTAGATAGTGGGCAACTTTTGTTTTCATGGAATTTTTTAAAAACCATATGCATGCCATCTGTTGTAACTACAGTCTATTAGGAAAAATTAAAAGGTTTTGGTAACCTCCACTTTTTGGCCACATGTGATCATGTGAAAATATTTTTCACATCCAAAAATTATGTATTTTATTGTATCATCTACATTTTTATACTGAATTCCGTGCAATAGGTCTTTCTATCCAATTTCATAAATGTGTAGCATGGTCACTTTTTAAGTTACCACCTAATGTAAAACCCCATTCCAATTTACTAGCCCATTAGAAAGAATTAAAATTTTGGGAATTCCATTGGGCACTTTATCACTCACATCATCCTTCACCAAGATATCATGTTAGAGGATGTTCGACATGTTGATCTTTTCCTTATAATGGGTGATGTTTAGGTAGCCTTTGGAATTTTAACCCATTATTTCATGCAACAACCTTCATATCTCTTACGATGTACACCTCCCATTTCCAACTTCATGGAGTCCCTCATTTCTTTTGATTATTCCCTCCTTCAAGTGTTTGGGTGCCTCTTAGGTCTAAGATCTTTTGACAACCCAAAAGGATGTTTAGTTCATAAACAAGCCTCTCTTCCAATAACTTTCGGTGGCATCAAGTTCATACTAACGACCACCATGATTCCAACAACCTATTTATGGAGTTGGGCCCTTGTAGCTTCAATCATAGTTGTTAGGTTTATGGTTGATCAACGTCCCTTCCTTTTTGAAGCTTTAACATTAGTCAACAATAACACCTTCCCTTTCCATCAACACCTCAAGGTGATATGTGATTTTCGATTGCCCTTAGTTAATGCATGTTTTCCTTTGTTTGAACAACTCATTAGGCAACAAATGGTTTGACTTCAAGATTCCATTTGAAAGCATTTGCACCATCATACCCTTTCTAGCATGTTTTTTGACGGGATATTTTAAATCTATTGTGCCTAAATACTATCATGTTTTGGGCCAAGGGTAGGTGCTTGGCTTATAGTTTGACCAATCTTCCTAGGCTTTTGATTAATTTTTTAAGTTTTTTTTATTGCACTTGAAGTACGACTTGGACTATCCCATCCCTCAATTGCATGTATCCTTTGATCCATGTGCACATATCCCATCGACCTTATGGGTATCCATTTCTTACGTTGTGCTCATGGCAATGAGAGCATAAGAACCCATGATGCAATTTGTGACACCTTTGTTGCCATTGTGTGAGATGTTGGCTTCCGTGTGGGGCAAGAATAATTACATGCGTTTTTTTCAAACATATTCAATTTTTCCTATCGATGAATCAACATTGTGTTCACCAAAAATGGCATTCGCACCTTTTAGTCGATGTTATCATTGCCGACCCAACACAAGTGAATTTACTTCTTCAATCTTGCGCCACCCAAGGGTTTGATGCTTCCAATGTGGCTCAAGCCAAAGAATGGAGCTATCACAACCAACACCTTGTCAATCAATTCCTCCCTTTATCTGTGGAGCTATTTGGATGTTTATATAAACAGGTTGATGTGTTTTTACATAATTTTGCCAATGCCATTTGGAATTTGAAAGGATTAGATGGCCCTTTTTTTTTTTTCTATCTTAGTTATTTTTCTTTGACAAAAAAATTTATTCAAAAGTTGCAAGCATCCTCCATCTTTAGTCGAGTGATAACCGTGAGCCTAGCTACTTCCCAACTTCCACCCAACTTTCACCCCTTTAGAACACATCTCGCATCTCCATGACCAACCTATTGCAAGTGGGTGGATTTTAATATGAAAAAATACAACCGACCTAGTACAAGCAGTTAATTTTTGACACGATAGATTTTGACATCTAGTTTTACAGGGTTGCATCATCATCTTTTGCAACCCCACCCATAAAACTGAAACTGGGACAGGAAGTGGGTGGGGGACTACTAAAATAGCAAAACACCTGGACGAATCATTATGATGGGCCAATCAGAAACACTGAGAAGCAGTTGGGATCATATTTATTACACTCTTTTTTGGAGGTGCACCACAGCGGTGCTATGCCTTTTACTTACCAGCCGCGGCGACAAGTGCAATTATGCCGAGCCACAAAAAGTATGTTCTTTCTTGAGCCAAACCAGCATACTTTGGATTTTCTTCATCTAGGATCACATACTGAGCACCATTGGAGATGGCTGGTACAAGACAAAATTCACCCAAAAAAACAAAACACTGGTTGAACTTCACTGAGTGTTTCATCATGCAATGGTGCACTGGTGGGTGCTGGTTCACTTTGGCCCCGGGAATAGTGGTTCTCACAAATAAATGTTCCCAAACACACAAAAAGAGCTTTTAAATTCCTTCCCAGTTTGTTTTTTTTTTTTTTTTCTTTTCAGCTTTTTGGCATTTTCCGGACTCCTTGTGATGTTCTGAACGTATTATGAACTCATTTGCATTTGCATGGGCCCTTTTGTTCAAATCATTGTTTGTTTTTACGTGAATGTCCCATGCATCATCTCACACACAAGACCATTCCGCTTTAGAATGTGCTTCCAAAAAACAAATGCAGAAATTTAAACATGCCTAACAAATCGGTTAAGGTCCTTCCAACAGGAATTTCCGTCCAAATTAGGTCAACATATTACGCACGGAAAATGCAATGTCAAAGGGGCGGTTTGAGGTCCCGGGGACAAGACAAGGGGGGGGGGAGCACTCAAGATTGTTTTCCTTTGTTTAAGGGCCCAGGAATTGAGGGTGGCATCTTGTGCATGGGGACTTTGCCCTCATTTCTGGGGTCCTTTGTCAAAGGAACACCACCCTTGTGCGTGCATTGGCTGTGCTTTACACATAAGCCTTTCAAACTGGGGATTTGTGTGGCCCCCAGTTGGTGGCTGGTTGCAAAAGTGAGGTTGAAAAATTCTTGAAAGGGAATCAAAAAGGGGGATGAAATTCAAGTGGAAGGAAGATCAAGCGAATTTCACTAAGAAATTCCTTGTGCCATATGGCAATGTCCTTCGAAATTTCTCGTCCCCAAGGATGATTCCATCCTTCCTTCCAACATGGACCTATCCCGGGTACTCTCTCCATGCATCAAACTTGTTGATTTCAAGTGGCCTTTTAATTTTTTTCAAAAAAAATAAAAATAAAAATATTGTTGAAATTTCACTAAATCAAAAAGTGATTAGAAAATGAAGTGATTTTTGAAGATTTCAATTGCCAAAAGTGAGACAAGAAAATAGTCAAAATAGCTACATTTTAAATTTTTTTTCGGTTTTCAATATGTAGCCAAAAATAATAGAGAGATGATTAAGGATGTGTGCTTCATTTCTAGTTTCTAGCCAGATTTGGCTAAATCTCTTTAGGGATATGATCTCCATTTTTTCAACATCTTCTTACCAATGGTTTTTTTTTTTTTTTTAAATTTTGAAGTGTGTTGGCTTGACAATCATCCACAAGAGGACTTAGCCAAATTTGACTATATTTAGAGAGGAAAGTAGAAAAGTTTAGGAATTGTGCTATAATTTTGCAATAGGGTAGAAACTATTGTCTAAATATGGCAAATTCAAATTTATTTTTTTCCCTCACAATGTGGCAACTTTGGGCCATGTTTTCCCAAAAGAAAGCCATACTCTTCACAAAGGTCACTAAAAGTCATGAATTCCCCCATCACTAATTCATTAATTAAAATAAAATAAAATAAAATTTCCCCATCATTTTTCCCCTAACCATTGATCAATACTGGTTATGCAATGATCATTGTTACAAGGAATGAGGATTGCAAAGCTCGGTTGCATTTTTCACACAAAACTTGCTTAAGAAACAAATTTCAATATGATTTTGTGCAACGAATTGAATCGAAGATTGTATTGTAAATCTTCTTTTAGAATTTCCCAAAATGCTCATTCAATCTAAAACACATGTGTGAGTGAGGTAAACTTCATGGTTTCATTCCATTACAATGTACAATTTGTGATATTTATTATGGCATTATATTACATGAATATGGCAATTTGACATTAAGTGATTGTGAATATGGCACAAATATAATATGTGCCATTACCCAATGTCAAATTGCCATCAATAATGTAATATAATGCCACAATAAATACCACATATTATATTGAAATGGATAAAACCACAATGTTTACCTCATGTTATGAGCCATGGCTTTTTGTGTGAAGAACACCACATTCTCTTGTATTGTATCACTACCGCAATTCTAGAATTGCTCCAATTGGACCATAGCTAACGAGAAGCCCACCTGCTTGTGAAGACTCCTTGTCACATCTGAGCTCATCTTCTGAGCTCATCTAATATTCGGAAGACATTAAAAAAACAACACTTTGCAACTATGGTGGTTTTGTATCGTGCTTATGTATATGTACGACAAGCTCATCACATTCGAGGATGTGACTTTGTATTGCGCTTATGTATATGTATGACAAGCTCATCACATTTCAAGGATGTGACGAATGGTTTTGTCTTGTCAGGTGAGGAAAAGTGTCGAAGTAATGAGTATACCACAAAGGATTTCTTTATATTTTTTTGTGGATTGATAATTCCCTCGCATACAGTTATAGTGGCTTTTTGTTTACAATTTTTTTGAGGTTGGTCAAGTGGTGATGATCATCCATGAGAGGACTTAGCCAAACTTGGCTAAAGGTCTGGGAGTAGAAAAGTAGAAAAGTTTTGGAATCTGGCTATACCTATTTCAATGATATGCTAGAACCTAGAGTCCAAATTTGGCAATTTCAAATATTTTTCCCTCAAAATATGGCAACTTTGTGATCTTTTTTTTTCCCCCGCTTTATAAAATCCATCATGTGTCCTTAATTCTCGAATATAAGGGAGAATTGTGGATCTAATGGTAC
>Ga0209208_10005776_pt1 | contig 17152 bp, 19 predicted proteins | sample S1TSphfallax_3_FD_187694 | JGI IMG/M metagenome (GOLD analysis project Ga0209208, IMG submission 187694) | Host-associated microbial communities from peat moss isolated from Minnesota, USA - S1T2_Fd - Sphagnum fallax MG (SPAdes) (version 2) | ecosystem: Host-associated > Plants > Peat moss >...
CACTTTTTATTTTCTCAAGGTACCACTACATTCAGAGGGTATTATTTTTCCACCTAATTATAAATGAGATGGATGTTAATACATACTCATGTTTCTTTATAAAAATGGTAGTTTTGGCAATTGATAAATATCTACATTTTCTATAAATGAAAAAGATTAAATTGTGTATTCAAATGCCTTCTTTATTTTATAAATATTTTGAGGGTTTCTTTAGGGGCTATTCTAAAATTTTGATAAAATTTACCTCCAAAATAATAATAAAATATTCTATTTTGAACTAACATCCTTTTGCAAAATTGTAAGTGAACTCCTTGTGCTCCAAATCAATCACTAGGTGCATAATTCCCAATTTTCACATTGTTGTTGCAAACATCATCAACATTGAAGCTCCAATATCCACCAAAACATCCACTTGGTGTTTTCCTATGATCATTGGTAGTACATGTAGACTTTTGTCTCTTCCGATTCAATTCAAACACACATTCCTATTTTATCACAAATTGTTATTCACTCAATTCACCTCCATTTGCTTAGCAACATCTTTATGTCTACATGCCATTTTCACCATACCTTTTAGGTATTTTTATTTTTCAAGGATACCCATAATTGTATACATAAGAAACATTGAAATTTTACCCTAGATAAAATGTGCTAGAATTTTGGATCGAATAGGAGCCTCTAGTCCATTGAGTTTTTCTAGCACCTCCCTTGCATGCACTATCTCTTCATTGACTCTTTAACACCCACCTCTATGGTGGCATCAAAACAAGTATTTTCTTCTTGGGAATTTGTCTTCCTTCAAAAATCTATTGGTTAGTCTCACATATATTCAATTTAGCTAATTAAATGTTATTTTTTCATCATCCACAAGAGCTTCCAAAGTATTTGTTTCTCAACTTCCTATTACACCTATCTTTTAAATGTCCCCACCTCCCACATTAGTTGCATTTCATGCCAAAAAATTCTTGATCTTGTGAAGACCCCCACATTTGGCACATTTAAACTAGTTCTCCCGAAGTTTTGAACAATTTTTGACCTCATGTCCACTTTACTTGTAAAAGGAACAAACTATAGAGGTAATAGTGTAGCTAGTAGTGGGAACTCCATATCACACCTCAACTTCTTTATTGAAGAAGTTTATTAATGTGGTGTTCAAAGCATTAACTTCTTTTTATTAAGCTATCTTTGAGGATCACCTTTTTCTTGTTTCTATTTTAAGGGTTCAAATGGGTCTCCCCCATTTCACCCAACACCTTTTCAATATTTTCAATGGTTTTCATTACTTTTAACAAATCAACAAGTTTTCTTCCCAAACACACCTTTTTTATTTCAAGTTGGAAACAAAAAAGGAACCTCTTGATCTATTGTTTTGCTTCATCAATTTGACCACTGTGAAAATATTTTTCAAGTTGACTCAAGCAGGTAGCTATGAAATATTCAAGTTGACTCAAGCAGGTAGCTATGTGCTGACAAGGCCTTTGGCAAATTGCTTTTGGCTTCATTATAATCTCATCATCATGAACCGCCCCAAATTTGGCAATCATCAAACCTCTAAGTTTGTCCCAATTTGGAGGAGTTGGATTCTTGAACACTTAAACTAATCTTTACCTTTTCCTTTTAAATCAAATTTAATTAGCAACCTTGAAAATTTTGTTGGCATTCAAGTCCTTTTTAAAATTTCACACCACTCTTTTTTTTTGTTCAAAGTGGTGCTTGTCAAATGGTGAGGCCTTCATATCCATCTTGCAACTATTTCATGCTCTTCATCAAATGCACATCACACAAGCACCTTTGTTAAACATGCCCTAATACCAAAAATGAGTTCCAAAAATCCACAACATGAATATTTTATATCTTATCCTCAACAACAATGTATAAAAATTAGACCTTCTAGAGCTTTTTTTTCCTTTCATAACAATCAAACTTCAAATTATTGACTTCAACTCAATCACTTGGTTTGTGTGGTATGGGGATGTAAGTTCATGAACTTAATAGCTTAATTTTAAAATTATGTCATTCTTTCTTCACTTCTGATCACCAAAATGGGATACGCACAACATTGTTAATTTTGACGCACTATGTCATGCTCCAAAACAAATGCTTCAATTCACCTTCTCTGAGTTCTTGGACCTATTTCTCATAACATTCAACATCATAGAGTCACAATTGAGCTCAATGTTCATGCAAGGAACTTCACCAAAGACTCCGTTTGCATTAGCCAAATAGGTAACAAACTTGTAATGAAAAATTGAAAACAAAACTTTTTGAACATTCTTGAACCAATCTAGTGAAGATCACACATGAATGAAAAAAATCAAAATTTAAAAATCTCTGCATTGTTCAATTCTAGAGAATTCACATTCTCATTTATGTTGAAAAATTACATTTCTCTTTATTTTCACACATTTGTCCTTCTAGATCCTCTTTCCCAAAAAATGTGGATTGCTTACACTAAATTATTTTACTGATCCCTTCACTCTCCTTCAAACCCTTTCCTTTCCTCCTTTTAGTCTGAAATCAAAAAGTTCTTGCTCTCTTGCCTTTTTGTAAAAATTACAAATTTAAAAAAAAAAACATTAATTAGATAAGAGCATCCAAGTAATCCTTGGTTGTTCACAAGTTGCCATTTATAATGTAAAAAATAGACTTAATTTTGTACTGGTACAAATCATGAGTATCAGAGGAGAGCAAGTGGATAATAAACAAACTATTCAAACAAAAGAACATCCACAACACCATTTGGTGTTACGAGGGGATGCAACTAAAGACATGCTCAAAGATGCAGAGGAGATTAGTAGGAGCATCATAATGCAATGCTTGGTGGAACAATTTGCCCTATGATGTGTTGTGTCTCATCCACCTCATGTATGAAGACCAAGCCTTTGAAGTTGGGATGCTTGTAGGTTGCTGGTGTGATGCCAATTTGAAATTGATCTTCTCCTAAGGTGTGTTGGTATTTTTGACACCATGTGTGTTAAGTACGACTACCTTGAATAGCTCCCATGGAGTCTCTGGTTAATTGCAAGTTATGTTGCTTGATGAATCAGGGGGTTTGATTGGACTATCATGATGTTGTGAGGATTAAGACCTCCCCGCCTGAGCTAATTGCATATGATTATTTTTTGAGGTAGGTTAGCTGCATCCCTTAAGCTATATATTGCTCAATATTCTTTGTTTATTGGTGGAGGAGCGACAAACACTTGACTTTAAATTTTGATATGATAATTAATGATACTATCCCAAGTACAATGGATCACTGAAACTACTCTTAGTGCAGGGGAAGTACTGGAGTAAACCGTCATATCAAGAGATGATCCAATATTTGCCAAGGTGGTTTAAAGGCCCTTGAAAGGATCGAGTCAATTGACAATACTCTTCAATAAGAGATGTAATTTCTAATAATCTATTTTAGCTGTTCCTGATTCAAAATGATCTCAAGCTGATGGTCACCATGTTCTTGAGTAGCACTAATGGAATTTCTAATCATCTATTTGGCTGATCTAATTCTAATCAATCTGACTCATGATATTCTTCAGTTGCAATGAAATTTACATTCTTCTTTTTAGCCAATTCTCATTCATTGGAGCAAGGTATGATAGCAGACCACCTAGTTGCCAAGATGTGGCTTCCATCACCTTCATCAGGTTGATCGCAAGGAACAAATTTCCTGCCAAAAGCTTCACCAGGGTCCTAGGAGTGGTTGTCAGTGAGCAATTTGGTGCAATTGAAGAATAAGTAAAAATTCACTGATTGCAGCAGCTACACCCCTGTTTGTATTCAAGAGACAAGAGAAGGCAACAGGCTACACAAGCAAATTTCAATGTAGCACATGATTTGTGAAAGATTGAATCTTTGCAGAGACATTGTATAAATTGCATGACATCCATATAAGGGGAACTTCATTGGACAAGAAAACTATGCTTGGCACCACAGTCAATTCCATAACACAATAGGCAAATATCCATGCAATACAGGTCTCCTGTAGATACAAAGAATGAAAAAACTTTTTCATATACTTTTCCAAGAGATTTAAGGGTTCACCCACTAGTCTCCTCTTGCAAAACTTTAGTCTAAAACCCCTGCTTTCAAATTGCTAAAGATTAGAGAACTCTAACTCCACTCTCACACTGCTCTTAAAAAAAAAACTGGACTCTGCCTGCACAGATTGCTTATTTGTATCTCTATTCAAGTTTGTTCTCACAAAACCTTTGACACATAAAGATTGCGGGTCCAACATCAAACTGCAAATCACCTGAATTTTGATCTACTTTACTGCAATGCTAACAAACTAGGAGAAATGACATTAAAAAAGACCTCTGCCAGTGTACAGTTTAACTGACAAGAAAGAAAAAAACTCTGCCATGCTGAGATGACGAAAGAATGCTATTCGCACAGCTCACAAGTTGGGCCCTCTTTTCAAACTAGACCTCTTGTATTTATCAAGTTTAATTGACTCCCACTCATTTATATATCTGCTAGACTAGGGTACGGCAAAGTCTCTCTCAACTATGCTTTCTAATAAAGATTTGACACATTTCCATCGTTTCCATTGGCTACAGCACCCACCTCTTTCCTCGTATTGTCAAACCCTTGCATTCAACCAGATTTTCTACTTCAGTGGGTGCTGCATCAAAAATCCTCCTGCCTCAAATGAAAGGGTGCGTTTTGCTGAGTAACAGCCATCCATCCCACTTCCACGGATTGACTTCAGGGCTGATCAAGTAAAAGCCATATGCCATAGACACCCCCACTGCAATTGTGAGAGATGCCTTTGCGCAAGATGGAACCCAAGACATCTTCCCTTCAAGAGCTTTGCAGGTGCGGTCTGCAGCTTTCAGCTGTGCCTCTAGTTCTGGGCTCTGTTTAGCTGTCTGGAGCAGATGCTTGTGCTGCTTGACCAAAACAATCATAAATCAGTATCCATCCTGAATACTTGAGAAAAGCTTGAGTATAGGAAGATGAAGGAAAGTAGTAAACCTGCTTTAAGGGAAGTAACAGACAGTCAACACATAGCATGTACTGTACATTCTTTAAGTCATCCATGCACCACAAAAGAGTCCAAATGGTTGTATGTTTGACTTGCAACTGTCCGTGCCAACCAGTATGATATACATTGAATCAGTGATTAGGACAGCTATGGAGCATCCTGTCTGAATACCTTTGTTCTGAAGGCCTGGAGTGTTCTACGCAGGTCAGACAGTGGTGTGAGTCGTGCAACTGTGTCTTTCCAGTCATTTAGCAGATGACTGAGAACATAACTACTTGCTTTTTGATTCTCCAAGTACAATTTCTCCTGCAAGAAGCCAATCACCACCAGATTAAACTTCCTTGAAAATGCTGAAATAACTTCTGACACTAGCCAAGAGGGTAGTTGCTTGAGGATCTGGCAGAAATCCAGATAAGGAGTTCTTGTGTCACAGCAACCATCATAGATAGCAAGGGAACAAAGAGACAAGGCACATACCCACTGTTTGTAGCACTCGGGATTTTGTGACAAACACCAACTAAAATTGTTGTAAGCTTCTAGTGACAGTGTTTCCACATCTGCACAACACATATTAACTTCAGATTACTGTGTTACAGACCAAAACCCAATCAGTGCCATGAACAACAATATGTGGTTCTTCATCTGCATTTTAGGTTCAAAAACTTGATATCAGCGGCAAAAATGGTGGCCAACAACAACCTTCAGAGAGAGCTGCCAAGCTCAAGGGCAGCAGCTGTTGTGCAACTGCTCGTGTGGCTTTGCTCCGAAATTTCCCTGCCAGTGCAAGCTCCCTCACTACTGGATAAATAGATTGAAACCTCTCTGTAGCCTGTTCCCCCCATATATTCAGTAGTTGGACAGTGTAAGCTGTGCAGACCATCTTGTGGTCATCTGCCAATCAGCATCTCAAAAGCCAATTGAGCACAAGTTCTGCTAAGCCTAATTATGAAGACTGCACTAAAATCAAGACAGGAAAACAGTTGGAAAAACAAAAAGATGACCCTTCAATCCTACAACATAAAGCCATCAGCAGTTCACCACCAAAACCCAATGGACAAAAATGATCACACCTATTCAGAATGCCCACCTTTGTCACAGTTGAGTCTGCAGGAAAGGAAACTCGCATCACTAGGTCGAGGGACAGAGGGGGCACCAGTCTTTCTCCTTTTCGCAGATGACCATTGAGTAACACAGGGCGTGCTTTCTTTAGGTTTGCAAACAGAACACTGCCAGGAAAAAGCTGACTGTTATGTCTTGAACTAATTGGATTACTCGAAAACCCAATTTTGTTGTCTGAAGCACACATTATGCTTCACAACTATAACTCCTGTTGATTTTGAAGGGAGTACCATTTTAAAACCACTCACCAGAAGGGTGGGTGGTGGGGAGCTCTCAAAACATGGAAAACATGCCTATAGTTAACCAGTTTGGAGGGGAGTGTCTCAGACCTCTCAACAAATTGAAGGACAATGTCACGAGAAGAGGGAGTGCTGAACTTTCCAACAGCAAATGGCAACAAGTTTTGCACCCATAGATACATTCCTGAAACCAAATCTCCTTGGGCTACCTGTCACAGGTGAAGAAGGATACACACAGAAAGAATCAGCATGCTTGTTACTTCACAACATCAACTGCCTGATTGCAGCTAGAAAAATTGAGAGAAGTTGTTTTGTGCCAATGGGTGAACCCCCAATATTCCCATCATAGGCTTGTAAAGCACCTCTTGTCAGATTCTTAGGACTTGAATATCTGTGTTGCCTCACAAACACAGGCAGATGGGTATGTACACTTCCTACTGAATTAAACTAGCCCCAGAGAGCCCTGACACATTGGTACCTTATGGGTAGAATCAGGCCAACTCCAAAATCTACTGTGTCATTTGTCTATTAGTTGTGAAAAAAATTCAGGCAACTCTCAAGAGCTGAGGGTCAGGACAAATAACCTGGCCATACATCCACACCAATGTGGGGAGCTTGTCCTGCCCCTGAAACTGAGACCGCACTGTGCCAGCTTGTTGATGCAGTAGGTCTGGCCTTCTCCTCAATGCAATGGCCAACAGTACTAGAACACCTACCTGCGAAAAAGGCTAGCTTGTGTCAAAAGCCACATGCAGAAAGCCTCTGCTGCACTGCAGCAAAAAAATCCAGTCTTAAGGATCTATTGCAACCACCATCGTTTAATATAGTTCTCCTACACAAATGGGCAAAAAAGATGAAAAATCACAAGCCACTTGACAAACAATCAGAATAACCATGAAATAGATCTGTTGAAGCAAACAATTCAATGTTAGAACAACATAGCTTCTAACATTGGACTGAAATAATCTTGATCTCAGATGATCTGAATTGCGATTCTGGATTCTTATCAGGATAACTCCACTGTACTCACCAGAAGTGCACTAAGATCACAGTGCACCATACACAATTTTACAAAAGCCCTATCTCACAAACTGGCATTCTCATGCAAGACTACCTCCATTAAATACAATTAAAGTCAACATGAATAGCACTGAGACACAACCCAATACTAAGGAATGGAGATTTCAGATCTGACAACATATCAACAGTCACAGAGAAAAAAAAAGGATAGAGAGAGAAGAAAAAGACCTGACACCAAAAACAAAGAAGAAACTGAGGAGTGCTTTGGACAACAGCAACAATCACAATCTTCTCAGTGACCTTGAACAGCAGCATGTATGCTAGTGACCAGCTACCATACATCCCCACTACGTTCACCAGTGCCAGCAAGAGGGTGGAGGTCAATACCATACATAAACCAATGTACTGGGTTTCTGTGACAAGTGAACAGGAATTGCCTACTTGCAAAGCCTAAGCGAAGCAAAACCAGTCAACCAAAAGTACATAACAATATCACAGAGGGAGAATGAAACTTGAAGAGGTGCATTAGACTTACTTTAGTTTTTCCAGAAGGTTGTGGGACGGCTTTGGGGCCTTTGTGAGATCCTGATTGCTGGGATTGTGAGTCCTCCAAAACCTCTTTCAAAAGCCACAGCATGAACTTGGAAAGTGCTTCTACAGGTCTTTGGGCAAGCCAGTCACCCATCATCTTGGTCACATTCTCTGGGATGTAGCACAATGGTACCTGCAGCAACTCCAAATTTGAGAAACAATGCACTGCAAGCACAGGACAACACTCTTTAACACCACACAAGAGACGCATAAGTTATGTGATCCAAACACAACAAGACTTGTGAAATCATGGAAATGTAATGGACTTACAGTTCACAAGAATGCTTTCTAGAATGGACTTCCAAGGCCTTAAAAGTTAGTAGTACCATAATCAACAAAGCACAGGAAAGGGAGTTTGTTACACAATATACAGGCTGACCTCAATTGTCTTGGCAACAGGAGACTCGCGAAGAATTTTGTTCCAAGCAAACTGGGCACTGGTAATGGATGTAAAGGCACGGGCAAAGTAATCTGCACATCGCATGAGCTGCACATTGGGAACAGAAGCAAAACTCTCCTGCCAAACAGCACACAGATATCCCAATCAGAGGGGCTGCAAGCAAACAATCGTTTACACTCCCATCTGCTGCCAGTGACAATGTTTGTCCCACCATGCACTGCTGCTCTTCTCTGGGACTTATACGTACACACAACCGTCACATCCTGCTTTCAAGTATCAAAAAGAAAACCCATTCAAACCATACCTAACCCCATTCACTCTGCCCTGGACCATAGCAAACTTTAGGGCATAGTTTCATGTTAAGATCAGTTACAGAGGCAACTCCCTATCCACATTGAAAAGATCAGTTTCTCATCTAAAACAGTTTGCTGAGGAGGAGTGGCAGAAAAACGAGTGCAATTAAGCAATCAAGAGAACTATCCCAAATGTCACCCCAAATACAAAGCCAATTGTGTGCCCCCAATCTACAAAGTAAGCAAAACAGACTTTGTGTATGGCTAGTTGAAGACATCATCACAAAGTGAAAGCAACCAACTTCTTACTGTGATGTCTGCAAGGAACGTTGAAAGATCAGATGGATCTATTGCAGCTGCAGCTTCCGCAACAGTTACTTTGGGCTTATTTGCCTTCTTTGGTTTGGACTTCTTCACTTCTCCAGCCACTACTGTACCATTGGCTTCTTCAGGCTGATGCTCCCCTGCTTCTGCGTTTGGTTCCTCTTCCCCTGATTCTCCTGCAGCCAAGGCAGCTGCAATCCTTGCCTCCAATCGATTCCGCCTCTCGGCTGCCTCCGTCTCTAGAGCTTGGAATCCCTTGAACTCTGCTGCTGCTCCTGACTCTTTTGCTCCATTCTTCTCCCCCTCCTGCTGCTGCACTGATCCTGCGATTCCCTTCAACTCATGCCGCCGCTGTTTCTTCACATTTGTCACTTTCTTCCACCCATGATCCTTCCCATTGTTGCCATTCCTGTTCTCCACTCCATTGCTATGGCTCCCTCCATTGTCCAACACCCCACTGCTGTCTACATCCAAACCCTCTGTCGCCATGATCCTTGCCTAATGCAAAAACCCCACATCAAATCATCCACTATGTTACTTTACCAACCAAGCAAGAAACAGTCCGACACAAATTCCTTTCCGTCTGATGGACCATCCGAACTCTTCTTCTTCTCTAAAAACAGACACTCAAGCCAAATAAAAAAGAACACGTTCACCCATACACGAAGATCCGCATCCGAAACCACGCCACCCACAAGACAAGATTGCCACGGCAAGAAGATGAGATCTCCAAAACCCACAACCCGAAACTCGCACACCCCCGAGCAAGCAATCTCACCCTAAAACAGACAAAGAGACCCAAAAAGAAGAACCCTAGCTATCTATCCACTATACAAAGAGCGAAATCTATCATAACCAGGAACAGGCAAAAAAAAAGAAAGAGAAAAAAACACTCCCGAAACAAGAAGAGAAACGACGACTCTCAAAAACAAGTGATGAGATCCGCAGACAAACAGACAGATACCCATTTCCTAAAATCGAGCTCACTCACTCACTCACCCACTCACTCACCTGTGAAGACGCACAAACCCCGTGGAGAAACACCAAAAAGCTCAGCAAACTCCACCGAGTGCAAGTCCAAAAATTTCCCGCAATACGCCACCAAAAGCAGCGAGATTTGAGAGGAAAGCTCCTCAGGCAGCACTGCAGCAAGCGAATCTACAACCATGAGCTACAACCAGGGCAATTAACTCATCGAGAAAAAGGCCGTGTAATCAAAGCTCGTGTGTGGAAGAAAAAGACACTGTGCGCGCTGGCGACGACGGGACAACACCCAACGAAGGAGAAGAAGAAGAAGAAGAAGGTCACGAGGAAACAAACACGGGAAGCTCCTGACTATTTGACGTGGCACACGTAGATTGGTCGAATCAAGTCATTGAGCAATAATTTTGCGCTGCCCGTCTCGGTCAGCAGTCAGTACGGGTTCTTGCCCCCGCAGAAACCGCCAGTGAATTGTCAGCTGACGACACAGTTACAAATATCTGGAATGCGACGAATGAGCAGAATGCCAACCGGAATCGTTAGTCAACGCCACGGAATGGTTCATTAAAACCCCCTTTTTTTATTAATTTTAGTATATTATTATTATGGCCTGCTTAATTGGGAAAGTGGGTAGGTATTTTGAAGTTGATTAGTGTAGTACAGGTGGTTTTTTTTTTTTTTTTTTTTCCTTCTTTTTTTTTTTTTTTTTTTTTTTTTTTTTTTTTTTTTTTTTTTTTTTTTGTTTTTTTTTTTTTTTTTTTTGTTCCCTTCTTTTTTCTTATTTTCATTTTCTGATTTACTTGGATTTTTTTTTTAAAAAATTGGATTGAAACTAAAAAGCCCCCCCCTTTTTTTTGGGCCTCAAATTCAATGATTTTTTTAAAAACATTTTCCAGCATTTGAAAAAAAAAAAATCTGAAAAGTCTAAAGAATCACCAAATTTCTATACATGTTTTCAAGTAGGTAGGAAATAAAATATATATATATCAGGATGTATATTTTAATCGTTTCATTTTTAATAGTCAAAATTGGCTAAACCAACTTATGCTTGATCACCATGTTGGCTATAACAGAAAGTTGAAATAAAATATAATGGATCGCTGATTTGTAAGTACCTATAATAAACTTATGAGTTAATAATTATGATGAGAAAAGAGAATGTTTGCAATAATTTTAGACAGAAATATAATTAATCTCAACTTCCTTTTGAGGAAACATGTGATTATTTAACCCCCAACAATGTGACTAATTTAGGGGTTTAAATTTGCAAATTCAGTCATACAGGCATTTTAAATGGGTAGCAAAAACAATAGCTACTTAACAACAAGTGCCTCATCTCATGAATATGGCTCTGTCCCCTTATGGCAAATTTGAACCAGAGTTGGACAAGTAAGTCTTTTACCCTGGTATACCCAAGGGTATGTAATAGGGTAAATAGGTACCCTTTGGGCTGGTAAACGTTTTTGCCTTTTTAATTATCTTATGAAGTAAGCAACCCCCAAAAAGTATTGGGATTTTTAGCAGTGTTGGGCGGGTAGTTGACTGATCGCTGGGTATTTATTGGGTATTATGTCGGGTACATATATATATATGACCATTGGGTGTTGTTTTTTCAGAAACCCAGCCTCATCTCCTGCCCGGGCATTTCAAAAGTTGGTACCCGCCCTTACCTCTTAACTGGAAAGCTCAAATACCCGTAACCATACCCAACCCATGAGAAAAAGATGCAGAGGGTATCTACAAAAAACCCAGATTCATACCTTTTTAATATTCAAGCTCATACCCTTTTGGTAACCAGGTTTATGCCCTTTTAGTAGGGTTAGGGTTTTGTGGTTTCTAGTTTCAATTTTCACATCTCTTTCACTTTTCACATTTGCTTTTTGCCTTTGCAACTTGCATCATTCACTTTGAGCTCTATGTAAATGTGTCTCATCAAAATTGTGAATGCAAGCTACTAGTTTTTGGAGCTTTTTGGATGAATCAAGATTTTCCAAGGAAGCATAACAAATATAGAACCTAATGATCTACAAGAAGGTAAGTGCTTCTAGATTTTTGCAACCTCCTTTACATTAAAAGCATGTACCTTTTGTTTTCATCTTTTGTACCATCACATCTACATTGGTGAAAAGTAAAGAATTTTATGAAAGTTATAAAAGGGGGGGAGGATGAGAGTTTTGATTTTTTTGACATTTGCAATGATTACGGACAATGTTTTTGGTATCCTATTATTGTGTGTTCATTGATTCATTTGTTTTACACATTGTTGGCACTTGCATTGGGTTTTACTAGAAGGCACATTTGTGAAACAAGGGTGGGGGAAGTTTTTTTCCTTATTTACATTTGACAACTATTGTGTCTATTCATCTATTCCATCAATTTTCACAAAGTCATGATTTATAACTCATTTTTTCCACTTCTATTCACAAGTGTATTGTTACTCAAAAAGCCTTTCTATAAGAAGTTGAGGGGTCACATACTATTTTCAATTGTCAAAACTCCCTTGACATGGATGGGAAGTCTTGTCATTGTTTGTAGCCATTTAACATCCTACACACACCAAATTATTGACGATAAGATTTGATTAATTCAAACTAACCAAGTTTGCAAAATGTTGAAATGCAACCATATTTGTAAAGACATAATTACATTTGTTGTGTTTTTCCACATCCATTTTAATACCAATTATAGGCCCCAAAATAGTATTATATGTCAAGTGGACAATCTTGTTATTAAAATGTAACAAAGGTAAAACTTTTGAATTCCAAAAATTATTCAAGGAGTAAGAATTCATTAGCAAATTCTTACCTTCCAACTGAGGCACCTATCAATCCAATTGGCCTCTTATGCATGAAGTCTTGAATTGTTTTTTTACACACAAAAAATAAAAATCTAATAAGTAGAATAAAGCATTGAGACTTGTGTAAAATATATTTTTAGTCCAATAATATGTATCTTAGATGGAATTTATATGTGGAAATTGGGGTTGTCACCTTTACAAATATGACAAATCTATGGAGATAAACCTTAATAAGAGGATTAAACAATTTAACATTAACAAATTAACAATTTGAATCTAGTAGTCCTAAATAACTTCTAGTTGTTTTAGGATTTTCATTGTTGCACATATGTAGTTCATGCCCAAATTGAATATATCACAACACAAACCTGAAACATGGTCCAACTTTAGCTCTAATGGTTGTCCTTCTAACTATAGGCTGAAAAAACTTCAAGATAAAGGCTTCAATTTGATGGTTGTATCAGAGGTTTGTTGGGACACTCTAAAACTAAAAAAATACTTTAAAAGATTTAGTGATTAATGTCAAAAGAGGATCTAAGTGAACAATGTTCATATTGGAACTAACATTCCAAAACTAAAATGACATAATATCACTGCAAGGAAAAAAAACTACAAATTACATAAAGCTAAAAGAAACAAATACCAAGACCTATTGAAAGGACCTATTGGCATAAGATGAAATAGCTCTTGTAGTAACCAATTCACCTTAAATCAATGAACAAAAAGAAGGTAAATAAAATCCATTTAAAAAACAATTGGCAAGTAAACAAAATGCAATAACCACATAGAAAAGATACCTTATTGTTTGTTCAACTTTTCCAAATTGAAGCAACTGATCTATTACAAATGGAAATAAACATTTTCTATTGTAATCCATCACAACATTCATTTCCAAGCTACTCAATTAATAGGTGTGTTGGAAAAATGTGTACAATACAAAGACAAACTCAATTTTGAAGCTACTTCTTCTTCTAAAAAGTTAAAAATACATCTTTTACAAAGATTCACCATGAGATTTATCAAACTACACATAAGAGAAATTATATCATATAACAACCTATCTTCCTCCTCATTCATCACCTTTTCACAACCAATCAATAATCCTTGGCACACAACTAATAGGCGGGGAATGCATCAAACTTACAACACAATGAATTTCTAAGCTACATAGCCACCATAGTATTATTTATTTTAAACATTGGGTCAACATGTTGTGCTTATGAACCTCTTGTGAACTCGTGAACCAACAATTAATCATTGGTCAATAGTGATAATAAGTTTATCTTTGGTGTTTTCACATCCTTTAGATAAAACTCCACTACACACAAATCACACAACACAATATAATAAACAAAAATTTAGTTAATCATCCAAGGAAAATAACTCTTACATTGCTTTTGAAAAAAAAATTAAACTACATGTTCAATAGCTTAAATTTTTTTATTTTTCAAATTTGAAAAAATGAAGAAAACCCAAATTTGTGCCATTGGAAGTTAAGCTAACAACATCATTAGGGTTTCGTGTGGAACAATAGTCAAATGCACATTGAAAAATCGCACTTTAAATGTGACCTTTCCCAAAGATTTCAAAATTGATGCATTATTACATTATTTTACCTTCCCTTCAACTTTGGCTACTTCCAAAAGTACTAGCAACCTTTGTTGCATCTATAATTAGGGATATATGCAACAATACATTTAATTCATATTCTAATGATATTCATTTTTTAATCAATAATGGATAACCATCCAATGAACCAAACATAACATCTCCCTCACAAAATGTTTTGAGACATTTTCACAAAAGATTGCACAACACCATTTAATTCTTCTATGAAGTCTTAATACCAAATTAACATCTTCATGGTGTACAACAAAAAGCTATCATCCCCTTCAATTTTGTGAACACAATGGACAACATAAATAGTTAAATTTTTTGCCTTCGTCATGACCATATGTGTGTTAGCTATAGCATATAGTGTGCTATGGTAGTGAGTAGTGCCTACTTAGGGTTTCTAGGTTTAAGGTTAGAGGAGAGTGGCTCTTCCGGTAGGACCCATCCTCATGTTGTGAGTGGGGGTATAACTTGAAAAAGGTCTCAAAGAAAGTAGTTCTTTGAGTTGAGCTTAGAGCGTTGGGAGTAGTTGGAATTAGTGGAGCTCCGAGCTATGGTGTCTTGTTAACATCGGCTTGGATTCTCTGAGTGGAGTGGGCTTGGCTTGATTATATGAGTTTGCATCACGAGTTTTATGATAGTAGATCTTTCTCATGACATTTTCACTCAAAAGAACTCTATTTTTCTAGGAGTAGTTAAACCGTGGGGTTTTTGTGATCTTTCTCTCTGGTTTTTTGGCCGAATTGGAAGTGGGTGGTGTTGAAAGAAGCAACTTGGTGAGAGCTTTCCAACGCACGAAAGAACGTTGGATTTCGTTGAGCAAATCAAAAGTTATGATCATTTGAAGTTGCTGGTTTAGGGTTTGACGGTTTTTTGTGACAGTTTTCCAATGACGTCAATTTCTCAGATAAGTGGAAATTTCCTTGAAGAAAGTTGCTGAAAATTGGTAGGAGTGTAGCTAGAGAGCTGATTTACAATCTGGTGAATACAGATTGTGTTTTCATTAAGTGGTTTATGCGTTATATTCATTTTTGTGGTGATGGGTTTTTCTGATTTATGCATACCTAGTGTGGAAACGTTGCCGAATTTTAGCTGAATAACTAGGGAAGATTAGGTGCTACAACTTTGTGGAGATATTGCTTAAAGGCTGAATTGCATATGGGAATTGTTTGGGATTTTTTGGTGGAGCCAATTTGGAGTATTGACCTTCGAAAGATCTCAAGTTTGTGTAGATTTATGCCCAGTTTTTTTTTAGGGGTTTTTCGTAGGTCATAGCTCGGCACACATACCTTCTTTTTAGTTGAGTTTTGGAGAGAAGGAAGATCTAGTTGTCGTCTGCATTTTGGTCAAAGCAGATTGGCATTTGGTGTAGGAACGGTGGAAATATGGTCCTTTGAGTGCTCGGAGCCCGATTTTTCAACTTTTGGCTATGGCAGATTAGGGATTTCGTCAGAAATTGAGCTTCTAGCTAGTGGGGAGTGCATTTTTGACTTGTTGTGATGGGTCGTTTGGACGAATTGAACCGTTACTCAACTATGTGGTTGAGTTGAGTACTTGTTTCTAGTAACAAAATGGGGCAAAGTGGGCAAATTGGAAGCAAAATAAGGAGCAAGTGAACAAGACATGTACCTTGGAGATCTGGCAAGGTCATCATTCAGATCGGGTTAGGTTGCTTATACCCATAGATTACGAGATATATTTTAGGGTTAGTGTGGGCACAAGGTCGACGATACTTGGTGGTGATTCAATTTGGGTACCGAGTTTGGTGATTGGGTCATCACAGAGTAATTTGGTGGTCTTGTGGGGGATCATGGTGGAGATGGTGGAGTTACACGTAGTGGATTGAGGTATTGGCTACCTTCACCCACATCATCAGTTATTGTGGAAGACGAGGTTATTGTGAATAACAAGTTTTCCATATTACCGTCCAGTATTGCGGCCCCATTGATTTGGGATATGGACGGGGGTTTTGGGGCCATGAACGGCCCTCGACATTACTCAAGTGCTGTGGGCATCATCAAGTTGGAGGACTTCATTCAAGAGTTTGATTCTTGGTGCGATGTGCAAATGTTGCATAATGCCAGATTGTTCTCACCTTTCTTGGCATGGAAGGGATTGTTTCAGCACTTAGAGGGTCCTCCAATAGATGATTATCATGAGTTTTGAAGAGATCATGCTATTGAGATTGAGGAGTGGAGGCAGCATTGGTCTCCATCCTATGTATTTATCACTCATGGTGGTGTTGCTAATGGTGGTATTACTACACTGTCTCCTCCTAATACGAGCACATAGGTTGTTCCCCCACCTCCGTTTAACCCTATCACGGAGTTCTTCTTGAGGCTGAAAAAGAACTACCAGGGGGTGAAAACAAAAAAGTTAAGGAGTCTTCAATGACGCACCCCCAAGTTCCTTGTTAGACCCAAAAAAGGTCCAATTATGTTAAAGAACGGAAGTAGTTGGAACTTGGTGCCGCTCCCAGCTTCCAACACTAAAGGGGGTGAGACGGGCGTGCTGAAAGCTCCGGGATTAAACTAGGAAGAAGGACAACTTATTTAGTTACTCGGTCCTGCATCAAAACCAACCAAAAAGTTGGTTAGTTCACATTCGGAATCACTCTCGGTGTTGGGATAAGCCACGAGCAACACGGACTCATTTGATTCACCACGGCCCGGACTCGAGGGAAGCCATCACCTTCCCCCATATAGTATTCTCTACGTTGCTCCGTCCCACCTGCATCCGAATGGCTTTTAATCCCGGGACTCCCAAGCAAGAGTCCCGAAACTGTCC
>Ga0209208_10005777_pt1 | contig 17151 bp, 13 predicted proteins | sample S1TSphfallax_3_FD_187694 | JGI IMG/M metagenome (GOLD analysis project Ga0209208, IMG submission 187694) | Host-associated microbial communities from peat moss isolated from Minnesota, USA - S1T2_Fd - Sphagnum fallax MG (SPAdes) (version 2) | ecosystem: Host-associated > Plants > Peat moss >...
AATGTAAAATCAATCTAACCAATAGGATGAAATTTCTAATAGTTGCATCATAGTTGTGAAAATGACCAAAATAGTTGAAATTTGATCTTGTAGTTGCAATATTCCCAAATCTAGTCGCAAATGACTATAAGTTGTATGTAGTCGTAAATGGACTGGTTACATTTTGGTTGAAATCTACTAGTGATTCGAGTTTGGTGGGACAATGGCAATATTGTGGTTGAAGAATGTCCGCCTACCCCACTATAGTAGTAAATAAATAAGTTGTAGGTAAATAAGAAGCTAGTGAATTAACTAGTTAATGAATGAGTTATTTACCTATGGAGTTGACATGCTTGAAAGGGAATACAAACAATATGGGATAAAAAATCTAGTAACAACCTAGTTGCAAATTATTTGCAATTAAGTTACAACTAGATTTTTTATCCCATATTGTTTGGGTTAATTTTCAACTGTGTCAATTCCATATGTAGATGCATTTTAAACATTAAAATACACAAGATTTTTCAAATGGGACGAGCCAATTGAAGGTGCTTAACCCTAATTTGATTAAATCCAAAATACAATAAAACAAATTTTAAAAATCTTAAAACTTACTTACATATTTTGGCCTACTTACCTACCTACCTCCTTACCTAGGCCTACTTACATACCTATTTTAGATTTCCTTACCTACCCACCTATTTTTATTTTAAATGTTTTGAAAATCATAAATGTTGCCATGTGGCACAAAATTATTTGTGCACGTGTATGAATCAATGATTTTTTTTAAAAAAATGGTTGAGATAAAAAATTTGGTAAATTTTGATTTATTTAATATTCTTGAAATATGCCACGTGAAACGTGACATTGGTCATTATAAATTGTTCATTAGTTGCATGATGGTCGCATGATATTACACGTGTTTTATGATCAACAAATGGAAAATACAATCATTTCAAATACATATTCCATCCATTGTCTATGTGATGACATCATCATTTGCAACTAACATTTTATGCAACTTGTCCAACACAACTACAAATCATTTTAGTTACAAATGTCGTTTAAAACTAAAAATTAGTTGTAACTATAGTAAAAAATATGCAAATTTCTTCTAATTACTAGTATTAGTGGTTTCATTAAGCAAGGGGTGCAATTTCAGACCACCCCCACCACCATCATCATCAAAGGGAGATTCTTTGCATTGTGAGATAGATTTTTCTCCAAGATTTATCATTCCACCATTGTTGTGGGATGTAGAAGAGATGTATGGAACCACTAAATGGCCCTATCAATATTTGGGGGTGGTTGGCACAATTGAGATATATGATTTCACTTAGGAGTTTGACAACTAGTGTGATATGCAACAAATGTGTAATCCCCAATTGTTCACACCCTTCATGGCATGGAAAGGTTTGTTTCAACATTTAAAAGGGCCACTAATGGATGATTATCATGAGTTTAGGTGCACCCATGAAATTTAGATTGAGGAATGGAGGCTATATTGGTCTCCCAATTATGTTTCTATCACTAGGGAAATTGTGGCCCCAAGCGGTACAACACCAACTCCTAGCATTAATCGACAAGTGGAAGCAAAAGTATTAATGGTAGTGGAGCTACCAAAAGTGGTGGAACTACCTGGGGTGGTGGTGTAGGGGTATCCATTAGTACACAGGGTCCATTGCCCACATTTAACCTAGTTGTAGAATTTTTTCGAGAATTGGGATGAAATCACCAAGGGATTAGGACTGAAAAGCTACGAAATTTGTAAGATTTCTAGCATAAGGCCCATGAGAGCTTGAAAAAAACCTATGGACAAATGCATATGTTGATCATGGTGACACAACGTGTCATAGAAGCCTAAGCAATTCAGTTTTGGTATGGGATCTTTGACAAGGAGTTTAAGCGTCAAATGTTGGATGCCATTTTATTGTAGCTTACCCAACCCACTTTGGCAAGTTTATTTCAATTGTCGAAAAGGATTGAAGTGAACATGGTGGGTGGGTGGGTGGGCGGTCACCCTTCATGGGTTCAACAAGGAAAACCCATGGAATTCTCTAACACTATCATGTTAACAATCACGAGGTCAACCCGCCAAGGTTGCACCACCCAAGGCCAAGGGGGTCAAACCATATTTAGGTGGTGGTTCCACATCCTATTCAATGGAATAAGGTGGAGAAAACAAGAGTTGGAGGTGTGGTGAGCCTCACAAGAAGTAGGATTATCTAAATCCACTACATGCCATAATTCCTAACCTTGATCCTAGCCAACCATGTTCCCATTGTAATGTATATGGGCATGATGCCAATCATTGCTTCACACTTTGCCTAGAATCATGATAGGGCTAGTCATAAACATCAATGCTAGTAAAGGCCAAGGTTCTAGGAAGGGCCATAAAGGGAAAACTATTGTTAATAAAGGGTTGACCACCAAGCCAACACAAGGCCTCCTAACACCATGGAGATTAGGTTTGTACGGTTGGAGGCCCTAGTCACAAGCATGGCAGCCCACATGAAATCTACTACATATGGGTTAGGAAAAGCTAAGGATAAACAAGATGACCAATCATATGGTTCAGATGTTGATATCTAGGATTTTTTTGTGGAGTTGGGTTTTCAATATCAATGGTATTAAATGAGATGATGCCACATATGTCAATAGATCATAAGTCATGGGTAGCAAATGATGGAAACCATGTTATGGTTCCAAATCTTAGTGAGATGAATACACCAATGACAAGAGCTAATGCACAGGTGTAAGAACGACAAGGTGTTGATGTGATATTAAATATTTAACGTGGTGAGACTCAACACTAGGTGCATTTCCCATAATCATTTGTGTTGATATACACCATTCCCAATATCATGGGGGTGTCAAATTCTAGTGGAGTGTCAAAGAAAATGCCTAGTTTTATTCCTAGGTTTAAAGAACCCGTAAGTTTGATGGGGGTGGACAAAGCAATGTGTTAGGCACCATTATTTTTTGTTAAAACATTGGCCATTTTAAGTATTCAACCAATAACTGTTGGTAGAAATGAATTTAATTCCTACATAATTATTCCACATTATTTTAACAACATATTTGCATTTCAACATCCATACATTCACAATTTCTATCTTGATTCTCAACACATTTAATTTTGCAATTCATTAAAACACTAGATTCATGGTTATTTCATATAACCATAATCTACACTTTATAATATCTTGTAAAAAATTCTAGAGACAAGATTTCAATTCATTTCATCATATTACGATACTATAGAAAATTCACACAACAATATGAACATAGAAATCACTACAAAAGTTTGTAATTTTTATTTTACTAAAAATTGAATCAATATTATAACAAAAAATTTATTTTGTTGAAACAAAATCAAAATAGCCAAATAAAATTTATGGTATATCAAAACAAAATCTATGGTTTTCTATTATAAAGTACCTATAGCTCTCTTTACTCTTCCCCCAAAATTGAATATCTAAAATTTCTTATTTCTTCCTTGAACTCTCCCCTTTGGGTAGTCCCAAGTCCCATCATCATCATTCAACAACAACAATAATTCAAAATTCAAAATAATAATGTTCCATGATCAGTCCCTATCCTAAAAGCCTTATTCCTCCAAACCATGTGTAATCATCTTACCCCCTTAACATTACCCCTTTTGTACTTTGGATTTTGTCCCCGAAATCCTTGTGAAATGACCAAAAATGAAATGAAAGTATTCCATATCCTTTTAAACATTTGCTTCCTCTATTATAATTAATGTAGTTTCAACTTGTATAATAACCAGTGGTTATGTACCCATTGTGAAGAATTCTTGCACACCTTTCCATTCAAAAATATGCAATTTACAAAACTCATTCAGGGGTGGAACTACTATGTAATTGTATTATGACACGTTAAGGTGGTTCAATGGAATGTAATGACTATCATTAAAGAATCTAATGTGTTGTGTCCAATTAGAGGATACTAAGACATTGGAAAGAATCAAAACTTACCATGATAAGATGCGAAAAAGAATGTGTTGATGTTTATTTAAGGTTCACATTTTGATTGTTGATCCACTTTCATTCCATTCGTCATAACATCGTCATACAATTTTCAATTTTAACATGCATAAAGTTGTTGGAAAGCTAATATCAAAGGCAAATGATACAAAATCTCATAAATTTTTATTTTCAAAATAAAAAATTATGCTTCAAAACCAAAAGTTTTTTTGACCAAATTTGAGGAAAAAACAACTTCAAACCCCTTCTACTTCGAGCAAGTGCAACTCCTTTATAATAGCCTCAATGATGGTGAAATTTTTAGAAAACATTCTACACCTCCTAAACTAAATTTTTTAAAAGTTGAAACAAATCCAAGGATGGATATGAAACAAACACTTATTTTAGTAAAAAGTCTAAATGTTTTTTCATGGAAATTATTCCATGAACTCCAATTATGATTAATGCTACACATAACTTCTTTCCATGTTTTTTTGTTTGCACGCCATTGTTTCCAGAACAACATTTTGTCACACATAACAAACTAATTTTCCTTTCACACACTCATTCTCCTCCTCTTCCCAAAATAATAAGACAAAACTTTCCTAAAAACCAAAAGCTTCCTTCAGCTTGTTTTATTTGTCCAATGAAAGTTTATGGAAATCCTTCCTTCCAATCAATGACCTCTTCATCCTTCACAAACCAATGGGAATTGAAGATGATTTGACCCTCCAATGAAATTTAGGATGAAAATTATTATGCCCAATGAAATAATAAAACATTTTCATCCCCCAATCAAAATATGATGATAATTTTCATGACCAATGAATTTAAAGGACTCATCATTTTCCCTACCTTGAATATTTTGACGGGGTCCTTGAGTTCAATCATTGCTAATTCCATTTGTTTGATTTCAACATCTTATTTTTTCATCATAGTTCTTTCAAAGTAACTAACTTTTAAGATAATTTACCAATAGTGATAAATAGACATCTTTGAGTTCCCATTTAGTCAATTCAATAACATTAGTAACATTCTCAGTATTATTTTTTTATTTAATGCCCTTTAGTTATTCCTTACCATGTATTGATTGATTATGTAATATATTAGTAAATTGGAAATAAAATTTCCATTATAAGAATTCCCATGTATTTTTTAGATCCATTGTCAAAATTAAGGCTTCATGAATCCATTAGAACTAGGATGTCAAGGTTTTCATGTAGTTTCGTCGTCATTGCTGTACATTACACCTGCCTTAATTTCCTAAATAAAAACATCAACTTCCTTCGAATGTAAGTACCAAGTTACTTCGACTACCTTTTTGGTTTGTCAATGCATGTGAAGATTCAATCATGGCAGATGATGTTATGACGCCTTCGAATCTTTCAATTGTGTTAGTAGAAGATGAAAAGTTCAAAGAAACATCACTTGATGTGAATGTCTCCCAACGACCACACGAAGAAGAATCATTTAGAATAGTGGTGCACACCCAAATCGATCATTTAGCATGGGATTGTCAATTATCTTTTAACCCACATGCCTTAACAATATACTTAAATTTGTTCTTCCTTGTGAAGTCACATTAGAAAGGTTTAAAAAGTGTTAATGCAAAGATGATGATGTTCATCTTCATTATCAAATTTAGATTCCTAATGATGGCCATTATCATTGGTTATGAGGTCCAATCAACCCCCTTTCCATGGAATATCAAGTCGAGTACTTAGTTCACACCATTCGTTGCATTTTGAATTTTTTGCAGTTGTGATCTTTCCCACCCATGTTGTTTATTAAGTCATAATTTCTTGAGGCCATTAAGGTGGAAATGCTAAAATCTAAATTTGATCTTGATTTTGTTTAAGAACTTAATAGGGTGCAAATAAAATATTTTGTACATACTTGTTACCTTATTTTCTACTTGAAAATAATCTTTCAAACTTTTAACTTTCTTCTAACATTTCCAAAAAATGAAAATTTTAATATTTTTCAAGGGCATTTCTAGCATCCTTCTAGTTTTTCGAAGCAACTTGTGTCATATCATTTGGATTTGAAAAATACCCCAGAAGTATCCCCAAATTTTATATCATGTTTTAGGGGTTGGGGTGATTTTAGTTATGAAAACAAATTCCATTAACCAAAAAACTTATATTAAAATGTTCACCACATCAATATTGAGGTGCTTGACAAAAAATACTTGTAAAAATATTTCACCTACTTTAAAGTACTTGAATTTTATTTTTCAAATTACCACAAATTTTAGGTCCAAATCAATTACTTGCAAATAACTTAAAAAAAACATGATTATAACAATTTAGGTTTTGAAGTCCATGCAAACATGAGTTAAGAAATAATGTATTTAAAAATATAATATAATATAATATAATATATATTATTCCCATAAAATCATCTATTTATTAGTCCTTTTATTAAAGGACCTCAATATTTTGTTGCTTACACTACTTTTGTGTATACTTTAACATGCTTTCGCTCAATATAAGTGAAGTTTGAACAAGGATGTTTTAGGACTACATTTTAGAAATCTTACAAGTACATCGTTAGTGCTTGAAGATTATTTTACAAAGCTACTTCAATATTGTCATGGCAAAATGTTAATGTTAATTATGGGTTTTTATTCCCAATATATCAATAAAACCACATTTAATTTTACATCCTTTTCCACCTCTTTGCAACATAAAAAGGATGATGCACTTTGGAATATTTATTAGGTTTTAGATTTAATTAATTTCTATAACAAATTAAATAAGAGGGTTTTTTGTGCTTCAAAATATCCAAAGGCTAATTCAACTATTACTAAAGAAATTTATGGAACTAAAACCTAACAAATTGCTAAATTGTAACCTATGGTTCACAACCACTTCTAGCTCTGCAATTTTGACATGTACTTCTATTTCTAGGGGATGCATTTTGGATACCTCTTCTTCTAATGTTGGAGTATTTTCCACCTATTCTTATTCCTAATTTCTATGTGGTTATTTTTCTTCTTGACACCTTGATGTAAGGTCCTGTGATTTCTCTATTTTTACTTCCTTTTCTTGAGTTGTTCCACTTTTGAGGTCCTATGGTTCCTTAGTTTGCACTTTTTCCTCATGACTTGTTCCACTTGGCCCTACTTCAAAATCCTCATCTTGGCCCTCATACTTGTTGGATTGCCACAAATAAAATCTATAAAGTTTTTTTGATAAGCTCCAACTTGTATCTCAAAATTCTTTCATCAATTTTATGTTGAATTAAATTCTTTTCTAACTCTTTTGTAAAATAACCTCTAGAACCTACCACCATTCCTTAAATTTTACTTCAAAATCCTTCATCTTGTTATTTGTCCTCATCAAGGTATAGTATTGTAGCATCTGTTCATAATCCTTCATCCTTTTTTTGACACTGACTAGGTCCAAACTATTCTTCCATTCTTTTGCAATATCCAACTATGCTTGCAGTTGTTGTAGATTCCTTTGATACTCCTTTTCCTCCATCAACTTCTTTTAATCTGCCTTTATTATCTTTCTTATAAGCTTTTCATAATGCAATGGATAAGCATTTTTCACACTCACCAATTCCAAATCTATCAAAACATTCTCCTTTTCTTTCTTTTCCTTAGTCATTTTTTTCACCTGATTACCAAAAGCCTCATGTTGTTGCTTATGTAGTATCAATGCTTATATCCATTTTTTCTCTATGGTTTCTTAGACTTTAGCCTTTTGCCTCAACTCTTGTAATTTTTCATCCTATGATTTCATCCGTGTTGTGCTACTTTTGAAGTCTTCATTATCATCTTGTAGTTTCTTTATGAACATTTTAATCTTTTGCTCAACCTCTGCCCTATTCTTCCTCTAAATTTTTACATTATGTTTATACCTTTTCTAAAAGTCCTTCTCCTTATCCAATTCCTCTTGTACAACTACCTTTTCCTTCTCCCATGTGGCCAATCTATTCTTTACACTATTCACCTCCAAATTCAAATTTCCCATATTCAAACTCATAATTGCCATGGTTTGAGATAATTGCTTTATATGCTTGCATTACTTCTGCAACTACCTCCTCTATAGACTTTGGTGTATTTATTTGTGCCATAGGATTTTTGGATCCTTATGTAGATGATCCCATCTTTTGCATCAATCTACTCCCTAGCTTAGATTCAAATGGCAATCCCTCTTCATATCCTAGCCTATTAACCGGTACCTATAGTTCATGTGGTTTGAACATTGCAAAAGAAGGTTGTGTCTCCACTTTTTCCATATGCAGTCTAGTAACATGTAAACCTTCATGTGTCTATTGTTGTTGTTGTTGCAAATGATGTTATACATTTTAGAAATGTTGTGGACTTCCAATGGTTTCCATCCAATCTTCATATACATCCCCATCAAAGTGTAGATGCTCCTCACCCTTTGGAAACCTTGTGTCATGTTCCCTCTTAACTTCTTGCCTCTACTCCTTTAGTTGTCTCTTTTGTGGAGATGCCATCTATGGTACTTTACTGTCTATCTATCTACCTGTACCATTATTGGCATTACTTATACCACTATTGGCATTACAAATGGTTCCATTTTGCCCTTCATCATTTTATGTGCCTTTACTTTTATGCTCTCTTGTTCCATTTTCATTCCTGAGCCTAAGGCTCCACCTTCTTCAACTTTGTTCTTTTTCTTAACAGCACTTCTTAGAGAGTTTGCTATAACTTTTTTTCTATTTTCCACTGTTGTCTACATCTCCTCCCTAGTTATTTTTACCTTGGCCAATGGTTCTTATGGATTCTCCTTTTAGTAAACAAACAAATATTGAAATATTTTTGCCAATACCAAGGGAGATTGACAAGTATCATTCTTCTCTTTGTTATTTTCCTTGACATACTTACACCACTGATCTAGTTCATTCCACAAACTATTGTATATAATATGTGCCTAATCTACCTTTTGCCCCTTTTGTGCTCTCATCAATGTAATAACATTCTTGTTGCTAAACTATTATACCTTCTTCCTTTGATAAATCACAAAAATGATGGTAGGATATCTGACAGAGTAAGGTAGACCTAGACTCTTTACATTCCACTGATCTATTGAAAAATTTGTAGGTGCAAGTCTACAACTTTATAATCCCTAGACTGCTAGTGATTTACTTACTTGCCCTTTTAGGTCTTCAACATACCCTTCTGCACATACTCCAAAAACGTCTATAATTAGTTGTTTGCTAATGACATACACCTTATCCTTATGCCCAAAATAAATATATGTGCCTTTGATCAAGAATGTGTTCACAAATTCCAACATGAAATTAGGCATCGGTGTTTCCCAACTCATAAAAAACAAAGGAACAAGCCGCTTTAGAAGCCTAGTTTTCTTCCTCACCAATATCCTTCCAATTTTCCATTCTTTCAACATGCCTATTATAGTTTTGTTTTTCTGTGTCCACATGAATCATTCAAGATTTGGAATACAAATACCTTTTTCTAGAAGTGTAATTATGTCCAAGATTTTTGCATCCTCTTTTCACTATAGCTTTTGACTCATGCCTCTCGATCTCCATCATTGTGTTTCTGCCATCACTTGCAATTTTGTGGATGGCTTTACTTTCGTGTGCACTTTTGTGGATGGCTCTACTTTTGCCTCAATGATGTTCTCCTCCCTTGCGTCCATTTACGTTATCTGTGCTTCCACAATTTGTTACTCCACAACTTCGTCTTCCTCTGATTCTTCAATGAACATTAGATCTACTAATGTAACTTTTGGTCTTATTTGCACTTTTACACACCAACGTCTTTTGCTTTTATGTAAAAATTCAATTGCAAATGTTATAGTCATATCTATATCATGAATTATCATCTACACAAATTGTATATTCTCAATATATGATTTTCCTTCTACACATTTTGAAGATGATGATGAATGCAACGGTGACATTATAGCCAACAGCTAAATATTTAACATTTCTTCATGTTCTGCTCTTCTCAACTTTTCTTTTATTTCTTTTCTTCTCAATAATTCCGTTTCCTCCTCTTGCTTCTGTTTGTGCTTCCTTTTCCTTTGCTATTCTTTATAGTTTTTCAATCACATTCTTTGAACTCATGTTGCTATGAATTCCAAAAATTTGAAAACACTCACAACTTTTTGCAATAGATGAAAACAATTTTTGACGATTACCCTTTTTTTTTTATCCTTGAGCTTCCTACTTGTCGCATTTATTTTTTTACCTCCCCACCATCTTTTAATTAATGTATGATCCTCAAAATTAATACAGCTTGTCACTACCACTTTATGTGTCCCTTGTACCACATGTAAGCACTTAGGTCATCATTAATAATGAACACCTTAGATTCCATCTTTCGATTAATCCACATCCCTAATTTCCCTATGTTAGTTGTATTGACTCCATTTCGTTCACCTTATACACCTTTTGCTAACTGTACTAACGAAGTTAATGATTGTGCGAATACCCTGATGAGTAGGTGAATACTTCTAAAAATTAAGCTAATACCCCTAACCGATCATCCTCAGTTCTATGCATCCCAAGTCTTTCACTTCTACAATTATTACTCACAAATTTGTTAGTCACTTCTAGATCAAAAATTAATATTATGTTGATCACATGATCTTTTATTTGTTCTTCATGTTCAATATTTTGCATTTGTGGTTTCTATATTTCATAATCTTCTTCTTCCTCCTCCGTATTAGAATCTTCCACCTAAACTCCACTTGCATTATGTTCCCAATCTATTGGCATATGTTGTTCTTATTTATGTACTTTAGATTCCATGCATTTGTAAGGTTTGAGCTTATTCACATTGACTAGCACATGATTAGTCTCAAACTTCTCAATTGTCATCAATAACACAATGTTATTTGGCATCACATAATGTACTTTGTACGATCTGAACCATTTCCTGATAAACTTCCTTAGGTGTGATTTATTGCCCTTTGGAAACCACAAAAACATAATCACCAAAACTAAACTATTTTTTTGGATTCTTTTGTTGACTACATAATGTTTTATTCCATTGCTAGATACTTGTAGTTTCTATAGACTACAATTTAAATTCTTACAACTTCTCCACATGTGTAATTTTGTTAATTAAAACTCTCATTGGAGTATTGTCTCTTTCATTTCCACCAATAATTGGTACTATGTACTCTATGGGCATCAATGAATGTAATCCGTGAACTAATTAATATGGTGTATACCCTATTGCTACTTTGTATATAATTCTATATGAAAATAACATTGTAGATAAATGCTCATTGCAATCTATTATATTCTCACCAACTAACTTGGTCAACAATGTCCCAAACACCTTGTTAGTAAATTTAGCCCACCCATTCCCTTGAGGAATCCATGAGTATATTTATATACATCGGTATAATAGGGCCATAGTCTCATTTTGATTGCACTAACTTTAGGGCTTCATTAGTCATTAAAATAATCAATTTTAATGAAATAGAAAAAATGGCCCATCTATCTATGCTTGTCATCATTTGTTTGCATGTGATTTCTTGTCAAAATTTCAATTTACCAAACATTTATCACTTTTTTGTTGGAAAAACTCATTTTTTGAGATGAAAAATTTCAAATTAGTCACATGGTATCCAAACATGGTTCATATTATGTGAAATGACGTGGGTCAATATACCTTCAACTTTCATAAAGACTAAAAATCATTTAAATTATTTTTGGAGTATATTTGTTTTTTGAGTTTACAAGTACATTACATTCATTTCCACAAATATATTCCAATGTCCCAATTTATAAAATGAAATGAAATAATTTTTTTAATAATCTCTTGCCTAGGTTATATTATAACATACCATGCAAAAATATTGTGAAAATCTTTCAAAAGTTTGAAGTGGGATACACTCAAACATGCACATCCCTAGAAAGTAGTACAATGTGACATCCCAAAGGGGGTCACTATAGTGTGCTTTCATTCATTTGCACTTTCCAAATTATGTTAGGGGCAATGGAGCTAGTGGAATCGTATTTAATATGCCTCAATTCAATTAGTTCACTTGTAACCACAAAAATATAATCAACCCATTATTTTGTATGCACACATAACCTTATGCAACTTTTACACACATTCAATAATCACATGTACATGGTTGAAACCGGTAGTTAACAACTTCACATGGTGGTTAAATTCAAGTATTGAATCCACAAAACTAGTCAAATGCAAACACTATTTTGAGAACAAAAGTTTCTTTTTGTTTGAAACACGTTTTGAAATTCAAGAACATGTTAAACAAATGAAGTCACTGCATTTGATTCATTGGGCAAAAAATCTAGATAGATCATTTACATGGCAAGTTAATTGTAACATTTTATAAAAAATTAGGTGCAAAGAATTTGGATACATTATGATTTGAGGTCAGGCCAAAATTTTGTAGCTTTTGTAGCTTTTCTCATGTTGTCCTTTCAAATATGCTCAAGATTCAACTATTTGGCTAGCTCCATCAACTCCTCATCTACTTCCCAAAATCCCCAACTTGCCCACCACTTAAGATGAAATCTAACGTTGCGTACATAACATTTATTTGAGTCTTTTAACATTGAACCTAGGAAGAATGGGTGAAAGGTATGTATGCAAGAAGTAACAACAACATCATGCAATGGAACCTTTCATTACAAAATCCATAGGGTTTAACAATGATGAAAGCCCTCCCATTTTCCTTTGTAGTTTCTTTAGAATGTAGAATGGGCTTAGGCTTGAAAATCATTCTAGTTCCTATTTTCATTTTTTCTACTTAGAGTCGAATGTTTTCCATTCAATTTGTTGTTGCTTCATGTGAAACAACACCCTTCCGAACTCATGCTCAAGAATTCGGCAATTAGTCTTTGCCTCATTATATAAAGCTTGCCCTCAAATGGCCATTTCTTGTTCGTCCTCCACCAACGTCTTCAATTTTTCCAACTGCTTTTCCATCTTACCTTGAGTTTACTTCGATAAGTCTATAACCTCAAAATCAATCTTAGATTTGGCATCCACTATTGAAACATGTATTGTAATTTCATCTATGTTGGCTACAATGTGAAGTTCCTAAGAATAAAAATGAACAATAAGTTTCAAATTACTAGGAGGCTAAATACATGCCATGATTTCAATCAAAATGTTTTAAAAATTAATTGACTATAGGTAAAGACAATAAAAGAAGAGCAAACCCCTTAATTCATTATGCATATGGAATCTATTCTCATGATAAATACTTGGTCTTAAGGCTTTTCTTTTAATTTGAGAAGTGATGCTTCAACTTCTTGCATGTTGCTTTGCACCTTCACAAATTCAGCCATTTGGTCCTTCATACTAAATTGCAAACCCACCAATATTTCTTATAATTTTTTTTTCCTCTAATTATTTCAAACACAATTTACTATTTTTTTGCATGTCATGCTTAAAATCCAACAATTTCTCACATCCCTAATTTCCCACAAACTTGAAGGACCTTTCATGGACAAATAAAAATCCCCAAATTCTAAAGCCTAATTTACTTCTAATGGTAGAACCCTTGGTTAGAGAGGCATACCTAAACCTGATGGTAGTTTTGATCCACCACTACAATTTGACTTTCACCAAGGGCTCTTGGTACATAACTTGAGTTTACACACCGGGCTTTTTCTTGAGTAGTGCCAATTATTACTTTTGCCCAATTGACAACATTGCCCTTGTTTTCTGCTATCCACCCCTTGATCATCCATGAGCATAACTCATTATTTGTGATATGGCCAATGCCATAGATTTTCCAGTAAAGCTTTTCCAATTGCTTCTTCTACTCCTTTATCAGTAAAGGATTTGTGATATTGAGCTTATGAACATTGCCAAATATCCTAACAATGTTAGCAAATGTTACATACTTATCAATTATCTCTCCTTTGGGATCTAATCCACTAGCTAGTAGCTTCCTCACTTTTTCAAAAAACGTGGCATATTGAAACTTGTAATCAACCCATGGCCATTTAGGATATTCACTTTCAATATCCCTAACTTTCCTCGATTTCCTCTCCTTTGTTTCCTTCCCCATGCTCTACACATTCAAAATTTATTCATATTCAAATGACCAATAGTGCCAAAAGGACTCTAAAAGTATATAAGGAATCATCAATGTTAACTAGGGAGTGACATCAAACATTGTTTCATTGATCAAGGACGACATCCTCCTCATTTGCATACTTTCAACAACCACCCCTTCTAGCTATTAAATAATAAATACCATGCCCTTTCAAAGGGATCAAAGTAAGTTGGCGTGTAAGGTATGGGAGGTTTAAATAGTAACTACTCCTTTGTGGAAGCACTTGGCATATCTTTATTTAAGCACCCTTTGCTTTGATGTGGTGTTGAAGAAAATAATCATTCCTTAACATCACACTTGATGGTGCACCTAAGCACCCCTTGCTCTAATGTGTAGTTGAAGAAGCACATTCCTTAAACAACACAATTGATTGTGCACCTAAACACCCCCCTACTTTGATGTGCTACTAAAAAAACAATCACTCATTTAATAACACATATGATTGTGCACTTGAGCACCCCTTGCTTTGATGTGCTCTTGAAGAAAGTAGTCACTTTGTTAATAACACATTTGATTATGCAATTAAGCACCCCCTATTTTAACGCACTACTAAAGAAAACCATCATTCCTTTAGCAACACATTTGATTCTACACCTAAACACCCTTACTTTAAGTCCTAGGGCTCGAAAAGTAGTCACTCCTAATTAAGTAGCCAACTATGCAACTAACCAACCCTTCATCTGATGGATTGTTGAAGAAAACAATCTTTCTTAAGTGGTGCACACAAATTTGCACCTAAATCTAGCCCCCATTTTCATGAAGTGAAAAAATGAGGGGGTTCCTTTGACTAATGCACATAATGTGTAGAGCAATAAGTTAATACTTTGGTAAGTCCACATTTAAGCTTGACACTAAAAGAAAAACATGTGTTTTCAACTGGTCTCTATGACTAAAATTTAGTCACAAACGACATTTGTGATTAAAATTTCATTAGTTGCCTTGGACAAGTCACATGAAACATTAATTGCAAACCACAAGGGGTATTGGATGAAAGAAAAAGTCAACAAATACAAATTCATCCTTTGACTCCATTGTATACGTATTGTCACATGTAACTATGATGTAATTATTTTGGTTACAATTGAGGCAAATGATGTGTTGTCATGTGTTTTGATATTGAATTATTTAAAATATAATTATAATAATTATTTTGAAATAATCTAGGACGTTCAATTCAAATGCTTGGATGATCCTATATTATGACATGTGGTCCAATGTACATATGCCATGTGTCACCTAAATATGAATTTAATACAAAATGTTAATATTAGGTTGGTAGGTGCTTAGGTAGGTACATAAATAGGTGCTTACAAACCTAGGGTACATACCTACTTACCTACTTAAATAAAAAGGTAGGTAGGTAGGTCTACTTTCCTAGGTTAAATATTTACTCATATAAGTAAGCACTTAGGTAGGTAGGTACATAGGTTGACCTAGGTGGGTAGGTCATATTATGTACCTACCTAACTAGGTAGATAAGTAGGTTGGGGAGGTTGATAGTTTAAAATTATGCATAATTCTTTCTTTTTGTTTTGGGTTAAACTTTTTGATTGGCTCATCCCATGTACAATTTTTTTAATGTGAAATTTGATGACCACACCCCTTGTTTATATAATGTTCAAAATAGGAATGGAGACTAAACAATATGGGATAAGTTTTGAAGTTATAACTTCTTCACAAACTAATTTGCAACTCCAAATTTTTTTTCATGCCTGTTCTTAGTTTTAGATTTATAAACAATTCAAGTGCATGGTTCATTACGTAATTAAATAACCATTTAATTAAAAATGATTAAATTTAACATATATTTAAAATATTAACTATACAAATATTAAATATTCATTATCAACTACTAAAATAAATAATAATTTCTTAATATTTAATTAACTAGCTACTTAGTTTTTCATAAGTTCCTAATACATAATTCAAAAATAAATAAATCACTAAAAAAATTTATTTCTATTTTATATCTAGTTGAATTATAGATAATATAATTAATGTAGAAATAATATAATTTTAATTTAAAAAAAAAATTTTTGAACATATTTTCAAATTACAAATAATGAACGAACAATTATTATTAAAAACAATTCCTGCAAAAATTTTAAAATATTAATATTAAAATAGTTACATTAGTTACCATATAATTATATTTATTATTGTAGGAAAAATTATCATAGATATGTAATTATAGAATTTTTAAATTAAAATTTTAAATTACTCTATAATAATTCCTGAAATTACAATCATTAAAATAATTATTTTAACTACATTATAATCTTTCCAAAATTTTAATTCAGATTTAAAGTTATAAATTACAGATTGTGAATAATTATGTTCAATTAAGAAATAATTATGCATATACTATAATTAATTCTTATTTGAAGTAATTACAATGATTTCAAAGTAATGTAACACTAATTACAGTAATTAATTTCTTTTCTCTGTAGAATAAAAAATATAATGTAAAAATCTATGTTTTAAAAATAATAATTTAGTGTAAATTATAAGTAGTAAATATAATCATTTATAATATTTATAAAAATGATTCATTATGGATAACACTAATAGAAAAAAAACCTTAAAACTCAATCAATATTTTTTGGAATTGAAATATTAATTTTAGATTCCAAAAAAACAATTCAGAACTCAAATATCATTTTTTATATGAAATAAGTCTTTGAATTTAAATAGAAATTTCAGAATTGAAATGTCAATTTTCAGATTCAAAGTTGAAATGTCCATTTTTAGACCCAATTATAAATTTTCTGAATTGAAATATTAATTCTGAAAATCCAAAATAATAATTTGGAATTGCAATTTCAAGTTTCAAATCAAATAAGTTTTTAAATTTAAATTTAAAAAACTCAAAATTGAAATATTAATTGCTGGAATGAAATTTTTTTTGAGAATTCAAATATCAAAATTTCCAATTCAACTAGTTCTTTAAACAATTGAATTAGTAGTTTTCAGAATTTAAATATAAAATTTCAAATTCAAATAATTAAACAAAGAATTCCAATAAAAAAATCTAGATTCATTTTTAAAAAAATTATATATATATAATGAATTCCAGTAGCAATTTTCAGAATTGAAATAACAATTTTTGGACTCAAATAATG
>Ga0209208_10005778_pt1 | contig 17151 bp, 15 predicted proteins | sample S1TSphfallax_3_FD_187694 | JGI IMG/M metagenome (GOLD analysis project Ga0209208, IMG submission 187694) | Host-associated microbial communities from peat moss isolated from Minnesota, USA - S1T2_Fd - Sphagnum fallax MG (SPAdes) (version 2) | ecosystem: Host-associated > Plants > Peat moss >...
TTTTCCTTGATGACTTTGTGAAGTCTTTTGTCAAAGCTCCATGTGCAGCTGCTGGTAACATACATATGGTGGTTTGTTCTGACAGGTCCTGGCATCAAATCCCTGTACCTTACAAGAGAGTTCTGCCTGAACTTATGTAAAAACAAGAGTTGGACCAGGCCCTCTTCACAAATGGGGCAGTCTCTTTTGACTACAAAGAGAGGACCTTGGAACCGATGTAATTACTGCCTAGGACACACACACACCCAGAGCCTTGATCAAGGCAGCCTTGAGAATATTCTTTAGAACCTCTCATCAAAACCCAGAAGCGAAATAGCTTCTGTAGTTAAAGCCATCTCCTCTGTCCTTTTCTGTAATGCTCTTGGAACAAATCATCCTTTTGTTGGAACAGATTGAGCTACAATTGGAGATCTGGAGAGCTCCAAGAGAGTTCCTGTACTTGGGATGTTTATTACTGCAAAGGGGATCACAATGGCATGTGCTTTGAGGGTCATAACCTTTGCTGGTTCTCATTAGTCAATCATCCTCATCTGCTCACTTTTCAGATTGCGAAAGTGCTTTTGTCCTCATTACCTATTTTCTGGTGTATTTCTTTATTTGTAGAACAACTCCACTTTCAGATTCTGAAATTCTCAACAAGATGTATTTCCCTGTTAACAGAAAGAGCTGTGCAATAGAAAAAGCTTGCTTGCGACTCTGAAATCCATAATTGCAGACAATGGTATCTTCTGATATGCTGCTATCACTGATGCTTTTGAGTAGGCGAAATGGAGAGGACGACGGTTCCTAGTGGAATGGTCGTCTTCTCCATTTCCGCTGTCTATTATGGGAGTCTTGATGTTTTATGGTGCGTGGAATGGTCTTCCTTCATGTGGGTAATGTCTATCGATCGAAACTTCTGCTGATTCCGGTTGGCGGAATTGTCGTCTTCCTCATCTCGCTCTCCAGAACTTGAAGCTCGTGGACCGAGAGTGGGAAGCGAAGGTGCTGTGTGTCTGGAGCGATGGCGGTGATTTTAGCCAGTTTTGGCGGGTGTGCGCTGCCTGTTCTGGCTCTTCATACCCACGTCTCCAGCTCCTCATTTGTGTCAGGAGCGCCTAGTTGCTTTCCCGTGGATTACAGAGCGAGAGGTGCGTTGGTCCGCCATGGTGCGAGGAGGACGAGTAGGAGACGACGACGACGACGATCGTGGGTGCCTTGTCGTATGTCGGTGGATGTCGACAACGATCAAGACAACGTAAACAGCAAACAGAATTCGCCGCAAGAGCAAGACGAGAGAGTTCCCGTCCTTGATTCTCGGAGAGGTAGGTAGGACGATTTACTCGTAGTGTCCGGTACAAATTGAGCTGCATCTCGCCCTTGTTTCTGCGATGGGGTTTTGTGGCATCATGAAAACAGAAGTGCTTCCCCGCTTGGATATGACGCTACAAAACCCCATCGCAAGCCGTTTCCACTTGCTCTCTCTCCGTGAGCGAGTGAGTGAGTCTGTGTGTGTACACTGGTCTTCAGGTTCCCTCTCGGTCTCTTATGAATTGGCTTTTGGTTGGTCCAATAAGTTTTGGACAACTCTTGGCATAAGTTACTTTGTTGAGGTTGCATTTGTTGTCCAAATGTGATGAATATATCATAAATTGTTGCGATTCATTTAAACCGAAGTTTCATTGAAGAATTTATTCATAAACTTTTGAAGTTCTTTTTGTTGTGTTGAATTTTCATCAAGGATGTCAATGGTAAAAGTCATCAATCGACGTCATCAAACATGACATTGGCATTAATTACATCTTTTGCTATGCATTCTATATGAATTGTATGTAATATTTGATTCCAAATTGGCATGATATTTTGTATGTATGGATGTATTAGCCTTCAGCTATACCTGAGTAATAATGTACCTTCACGACATCGGGTTCAAGAAGAGATGGAATGTAAAAGCTAGGCCTCAAAGTTCTTCTCTCATGAGTATCCAGAAAACTCCATACTCTCAAGACTATGAAAACTCGGAACTTTCTTTCCTTTTCAGATACAGACTGAAGCATCAGAAAGAAGACAAAACAGAGAAGGGAAGAACTAGAACCAAATGAATAATGAAACTAGCAGTATGAACAGGCGTGAACAGTTTCTCATTTGTTCAGTGACCATCAATAGTAACATGTACAATTGCAACTTATCGATCACAACTTACCCACTGATTTCATCAGCTCCTGACAATGATTATAGGTAGTGTATCCACTATCCTGCATCCTGAGTTTCTGTCACAAGTCTGGAAGAGACAGGAAGGCTCAACCATGGTACTGGATAGCACCTAACACCACCAAACGAAATGAAGAGAGAAAACACACAGAAGAAACAAAAGACGACACACATTTGGAAGAAAGAACAGAACATAATAGACAAAAGAGAGAAGATAATTGAGGACCGGACCTAGAAGATTGGGTATAGCTTATTTGTTATCTGAAATGTCTAATATTAGGGGAAGGAGACAATATTGAAAAGATACTTGAAACGTGCCCATATCAGGAACGGAGAGCTTCTCACATGCTTTGTGGTGAAAGATAAATTTTTTTCGAATTTTGGCAACCAACTAAAGCAGGCATTTCATGCAAGTGCAAATTGCAATCGCAGTGCATGCCAGTCAAGTATCCGCAATGGGCAACCTTGAGGAAGCTACAACTATTGTAATGCTCAACCTTGAGGAAGCTCCATATGGAGGATTTCCAAGTTCAGGAACCCATCCAAGTTATCTTTGGATCAGACCCCCTGGAAATTGTCATTCATCTGTTGCCCTGACTAGGTTGGACATTACTATTGTATGTAAATAAGGATCTCCAATGGCCCTAAACTACAAGCTATGTTCAGTTTCGTCAATTGAGTCCTTTTTTGTGTTAAATGCAGGTTAGTGGACTTGTCTGACCACAGCAACCTCCATAAATTCTTTTACGGTACTCTGAACAAAATGTCTATTGGACATTGTATAGGCAGCTTTCCAAATTTAGCACTGCCTTTGAATTCCCTTGCCACTCAGGCGAGAGGTCAGAGCATATATGCAGTTGAAAGTTGTAGGCCATTACCACCTATACAACAGCATGTGAAGTGGTGAGTACAGAGATGGAAGTGTAGTGATGCCTGATCCATGCTGCTGCAGAGTACAGCACCCGAAGCTCCCCTGCTACCACATCGCTTGCCATCTCTGCATTTGGCTTCTTTTTGGCAGGACTTTGCTTTGTGCCTCTGCATGCCTCCGCTATCTGCAGGGCCTGCAATTACCAACACCATACTTCATAAGTAATCAGGGAAGAAACATGGCCAGATTTCATCTTCCTTCTTCTCCTCAGATGACTTAGCAGAAACATGCAGTCCACATAAATTTTTTGTCAAGCCTGTCTCCCATTCATGTGCATCTGATGTAAATCATGTTATGGTTTGGAGCAGCTGGAGGTACATTGCTCACCCCAACAGGCAAATCAAAAAACAGTTCCTAAGTTTCACAGACAGAGTAAAATAAAACCCTACTCTGATCAACAGTCATATCATCAAGTTTTTGAAACAGGAGGAGCAGGGGGCATGAAATATGGAGAATAGAAAGCAATCCAATCTATATTTGGTTCATGATGGATTTAACTTGTGACAGCACAAGAGGAAGGGATTCAAGTCACAAACGGCAATTGAATGCTGATGGATTAAGCTCTCAAAACGAGCCAATAGTAAGTTCATGGCTTGTGTCTCTTTGCTACAACTCTTCAAAGGCCTTCGAGCCAATCGGCCATCATGTCTACCAGCTTCTGCTCCCAGCTCTGTCAACTCTGCACATACAAACAGAAGGTGATGTCCATTTCCTTCTCAACATCTGTTTAAAAAAACAAAGCATACCAATGCCAACAATTATAGCTGTATTCACCATGTGTAGAAGTGGCACACAGGACTCGTGCAAAAGCACGTAATGCATGAGGAATGCCCTTTCCACGTCCAATCACTGATTTCACCTCTCTGCATACCAGCACAGCTCCTCATGTCAGCATACAGACTGCCTGTTTGAAGAGTTGACTGCTTGGATCCTTGCATTCATACACTTCATTCCAAACATAAAGCTCTCCATGATTAAGCAATGACACTGGAGGCACACCTAATGTGGAAGCTGTTGCCCCCACTGTCAGATCCATCAGTGTGAAGCAGAGTGGGCATGCCATGTGTATGCAAAAGTGACAGCTTGCTCTTGCGCAATGGATCCCTCCGTGACAACCCCATCCACACTTCCACCTGCTATAAAGTTCTCGATTAATGATTATTGAACCTATCAAATGCAGAAGCTTCTTCTCAGAAAATCGAAAAACTGCAAGCATCTGCATAGACAAAATACCTGATCATGTGGATTGAAAGGGAGGGTGAAGCCAAAGTCAAGTGCTAAGATCGTGTTGGGCAGACGTCCATAGCTAATAAACACCTGCATCGACACCTCCGACTCAAAATTGGCTTTTGCATCTGACACATCTTGTCTTACTGAACTATGCCTGCTAATCTACCCACCAAGATCACATCTTGCAGCTTCCAAGCCTTCTACTTGTGCAAAACAGTGTTGGCACAAAATGGTCAAATGTGTCTATTTACAAATATAGAGACTTCAGATCAAAGAATGCCTGAACAAACAGTAAAAGCAAGAAAGGCAACCTAACCCTAAAAAAACAGAGGGAAGACTGAGGAGCAGTTTGCAACAGTACACAATGTTCAAAGGAGGTGATTTAGTAAACAGCTACCTGCGCCCCTGCAGCATAGTTTCTATCTGCAACAACCTGTTTGGAAATAACTAAAATATGAGAAACTGCATTTGAGCATTACCTCTAGAGAGAAAAAGAAAATGCTTCATAAAAGGTTGACTTAATCCTTAATGAAAAGCATTAGTGCCAGATAACGCTGCAATAAACAGTTTGCTATGCATAAAAGTTCCACATCAGATCTGCACGTACAGAACAGTGGAGCTCAATCTGAAAATCCATAGTATGGCAGAAATAAAAACATTCTATGTTACACTGGAGAAAAGGTAGGTACAATACCTCAGCACAGGCCTTTTCTTCATCATAAGACAAGAGTGCTTGACATTCTGCATCATGATTAAAGAAGTCCACAAATGGCACCTGCATTAGCCATTGCAAACCACAGTTACCCACATGGCATCCCTCTGCCCTCCCATCAAAAATGCTGTGCATTTCATGAGGCCTAATGCTGCAGTTAACACTGTAAAAGTCACATGTATAGACCAACCAGAGCAAGGGTTTGCAAGGCTTCAATTCCCCAGGCACGTGAGCACACTGCACCAGCCACAGGTCACACACATCAATCCTGATACAACTCTTTTCCCCAGCAGTTATGCCAACACCCCAACAATGCATTCCACATTTCACACTGTTTCTTGTCTATTGCTGAAGACTAGTTGAACTGTATCTTTGCAGATACATGCAACTAAATCCATGCATAGATTTCCTCCAGGCAGTTCTCATCTTAGAGCAAACATGTCTTTTTAAATAAAGACATCCAAGTGCCCTCCATGACAGATAGAAATATGTCAATGTGATGCAAAGAAAACTGCAAGAGAGGATGCAAGGCAACCAAAGAAGTGTTGTGTCAGTTCTGGTCAAAACAAAACAAACATTACAAGAATTTGTCTGGTCATAACCTTGTGACTGTCACTCACAAAAATATCAGACCATCACATTCAGAATGAATTCCAGTGACTACCTGCCATCACTCCCCTCTGACTTCATCAGCTCCTCACAGTGGGTAGATAAGCATATAGCAATCTGCTCAAAACTTAGGGCAATCAATTGTACAAAAATCTGCATCCTCGTTTTCTGTTGCATTACAGTAAACAATGGGCAGACTCACTCATGACATCGGCTAGCAATCAAGCAGCTTCGCTAACAAAATAAAATCAGTAGTATCTCCATTCAAGCTGCAACAAGCTCTGCAAATGTAAGCTTCATTCAATTTTAATTTGCCCTTAGAGACCGGAAGTTCAATCTCTTGACTACTTCTTTTGCAATCTGCATACAGCACATTTAATGTTTATACTCATTCCATTTGGAGCATGAGAACTGGACAATGTCAAACCAGGCAGGATCTGATTGCCGTACAGGTATAGGTAGAAAGGTAGAAAGGATCCTTGGCAGTTACCTGTAGCATATGCATGTTTGAAGGAAGCATGGGTTACTTGATCCCCAAAGATATGTGGGCATTGCTGCAGCACCTGCATCAGATTACTGTAATAAGAATTGCAGTCATATGAGGACAATGCTAACAGTAGATAATCAGTGCTAGCAATGAAAAATGGCCCCATGAGTTCAACATCAACACAGAATACATAGCATAGTTGACTATGATTAGTTTTCAGCATGCAATATTTAATGCAAAGTACAACCAGTTAGGTGAGAGAATTACGAACAGGGAGCACAGAAGCAAACTCAGCACCAATAACAGCTTTGCGTTGCAATGTCTCTCGGTGTACTGAACTGTATCTCACCATCTCCATTTCTTCCTTCTTCCAAAAAACCTGCACTCATAAAACCCCCACTCTTCCATAGATATTAGGGCTCAAAGTCAAGCATTAGCAACCACCACCACCACTGCAGGCTTTGTAAAGCTTGTTGGATGCTGTTTGGCTTGTGCACCCACCAAGCTAGACTGCAAGATAACGACTACATTGAAACTGAAGAAGCAAGTAGACTCCCAACACCAAATATGAAACTCAATGAATGCAGATACCAGCATATGTCTATAAAACTGCAGAGAAATCTCCACAACAATAGTTCGAAGGTTACATGACAATAAGTGCAGTCATAACCTTACGAGAGTCACCCACAAAGTGTCAGACCATCACCTTCATCACAAAAAACAGTGATGAGCTGGCCTAACTACCCACTGACTTCTTCAGCTCCTGACAGTGGGTGTAGATAAGAGTATAAAAATCTGCCCAAGATGTCAGGCAAACCATTCTACAAAATCTGCATCCTGAGTTTCTGTCAAGTTTCCAGAAGCAACAGGAAGAGTTGGTCATGACATTAGCTAGCACTCAAGAGACATAGCTAATAAAAAAGTCAAGAGTATCCTCATTCAAGCTGCAACAAGCTTGTGGGGGTAAGCTTCATTTCATTTTAGCTTGTCCCTGTAAAAGCAAGCATCTAAGCCGAAGGCATAGAGAGGCCTGCATAGAAGGTAGTGGTGGGGACATCCCGCACCCTGAATATATCCTTTAAGCTCACCATTGGTGACAACTTGGACGCACAACATCCAGTAAAGCCAACATGACATGTCTACAAAATTGCAGAGAAATCTCCACTACAACATGATACGAATATCAGTGCAGATACCAACATTGGATTCTTGGGTTCCCCATGTACAAATAAACAGAATTCTCATAACAAGTTAATACCCTCTGACCAGCCACAAACACATCCAATTATTGTGAACATCCAGTCTGTATATGTAGAAGATGGGTCAATGGCAACATACCGTACTGTGCAGGGAGCCATATGGTGGAAGACAACGGATGTATGGAGCCCATTCAGATGCCTGTACCCCACCTCCAGATCGGTAATCCTACCATTAACAGAAGTTCTATGGATGTCTGCCATTGCAATGATAGTGATAACAACCTACACTTGCTCTCACAATCCCTTGAGAATGCTAATGTGCTGTGAGTCTTCAATTGCTAAGAGTTAGGCCATGAGGTTGATACTCAAGCAATGCAACACTGCAATTTGAGAGGTAGAATGATAGAGCCTTGCCTGGCCAATGTGTTGTTCTGCAAGCAGGAAAAGAGCTAGGCGTGCCCACTCACTCACCCCCTTTGGAAGCAGCTCCAACACCTCCATAGGCAGCTTATCTGGTGTGATGATCTGCATGCAATTGTGATTCATGAGAATCAGCATTTTATAATCCCATTCAGCTGAGAAAAAAACTCCTGGATGTTTCAACAGAATAAGAAGGGGTTCATACAAGGTTTCCTGAGACTCGAAGCACCCGCTCCCCTGCTTCAATTGGTCGTGTTGCAAAGAGTGCCCTGCACTTTCCACCAATGTATGTCATCAATGACTAGTGCACCAAAGAGACAATTCATGCAGTATTCTGTGGCCTTGGGTTGCTGAATTTGATGTGCAAATCACTTTGTCATTTCTCTGTGTCTACTACAGTTCACACAGGATGCCAAAATAGGCATAATAAACACACAGACCTGCCATGTGTTGACATGCCTACAGTTAATGCTGAACAAGCATCATCTTCCCCACGTCCCCGCAACCAGGTGACAAACTCAGACTGATCTTGCTGCACTTCTGCATGAACCTGCACCAGCCGCATTCCCTATTCTTGCTCATCATAATGGGTACCACAATTAGAAGAGAAATCTAATGTATTGCAACCCCTGAGTGCTCCTGAGTGAAAATTGGATTGGCAAAACCTATTCCTCCTGCAACTTGACAGGTTTTCACACATATTTGGATAACCATATCAACACAACTACTACAAGTGACCCCCTAGCATGTGCCTCACAGGATTTCAAACCTGCAGACCATTCATATGATGGCCATGCACACGACCCCGCCTAGCTATCTATGCCTTCATAATGAACATCACAACTGACAGTGACATCTAGAGCTTCAAATCCTTTGGGATCGAAAACACAGAATCCAAAAGAATCAGAAGGCCAAAAATGCAAATTCGTGATCAAAGAAACCAGTTCTTTCCTCTTCACAATCCTTATCAGAAAGCAACATTTGGTGACGAACAAACAAATGCAAGCTACATTCTCTCTCTCTCTCTCTCTCTCTCTCTCTCTCTCTCTCTCTCTCTCTCTCTCTCTCTCTCTCTCTCGTTTAAATCCAAATTCCTTCTATTAGGAATGCACCTTCCCCATATCCTTATCAATTACAGAATCCAAAGAGACCCACCCCACTCATCCCAAACAAGAAAGAAGAAAGGGCAGACGAGGCGAGATGAGAGCAAAATCTAATCCATGGGTGAGAAGATGGGATATGCGAGAGGAAAACACGCACGCACCTGGGCAACAGGACTGACGACATGGGTGCGCAAGCTAGCACACACAGCAGAAGGGCCCCCAATACACCGGACTCTACTCCACGTCCCTCCCCAAACACCCGCCATCTACAAGGTCTCCTCCTCCTCCTCCTCCTCCTCCTCCTCTTTTTTCTCCTCCTTCTCCAAAACCCTACTAGAAATTCCACACTCCACAAGCCCACACTTCTTCTTCTTCCTCCTCCTCTTCTTGTGCCCCTTCTGCCCTCCTCCTCCTCCTCATCAGCATCATAGTAATCATAGTAACCACAACTTTTCTACACAATATAGATGAGACACGACCGGTTGTCTTGTTGCTCAACATGGGCAATGGGTTTACAACACCCATCATGAACATCAACAACAACAACAAACAACAACAGGAAGCCTAGTATCATGGGCAATGGATCTCCAAGTTCTTCTAGCCATGGGAGCCAAGGAGAAAAAAAACCCACATCACAAATTCACAACACCTCTCAAATGGTGATGATGCACATATATATATTCCTATACATTCTCAAGTCATGTGGTTGAACATATGAAAGAAATTTTCTTTCACCAACACTAACTAGGCTACTACTTCTCTTCTTCACCAAGGCATATTGGCTTGGAGTGTTGTTGTTGTTGTTGTTGGTGGTGGTGGAAGGGGAGATTTCTTGTATTTGAGTGTGAAGTGAAGCATTGAAAACAAGCGAGAAAGGAAAAGGATTTGACAAGCATCCGCGCAAAGTTAACTCTACTACACTACATTACTCTACTCCTATGGCTTTTGGTTGTCACAAGATGTACAAATGGTGTGGGTGGGTAGTGGGTTACCTTTAGTAGCCCTTTTTCTTTTGGCTAACTATATATATATAGCCAAAAAGAGATATTTAAAAAATTAAAAAGTGCTAAATTCAAAAAAATTATAAAAATTAAATAGCCATAATTAGATTTTTTTTCTTGAAAAGAATCACCAGATTTTTATACATGATTCAAGTAAGTAGCCAGAAATTATAGAAGCATGTTTTTAAATATATATTTTTTAAATATTTAGTTTGTAGCCAAATTTTGACTAAATCTTCCTATGGATGATCTCCACTTCAATCACAAAATTGACCAAAACAAACATATTGACCACTTAGTTGTTTTACCTACTATTGTGTGGGAGTTTGATTGCGTACCTACCCTACTTACTTATGACTTATATGGTAAGTCATAACCATGTGTGCCATAATCTTATCCTTGTAGGGGAGGTTCTCATACTCGTGCATTCTCTTGAGGTTTGGGAACACCTTGGGGCTCACGCCCTTAGGTGCCTCTCCCTCATTAACAACTCTTTTAGTGAAAAAAACATATTTCCATGGGAACATGGGAACATATAAAATTGGGGAGCTCCCCTTGGCATAACGGCCTAGGGTTCTTATGCTTGGGGAGATCCCTCAAAATACATGTCAAAATTTAAAGGGAGTTGGTTACATATATAATATTATATGTGCTTTGGGTAAGCCAGCACTTCTTAGGTACAATGGTGGTACCATGGTTAAGACATGGTTAAGACATTAAACCCTAATTTGAGGATAGTAGCCAAAAGGGTGTAGGCTCAAAAATTAGGAGAGGGACATGGGACCAAGCTAGAGCTCCAAGGCTCTCCAAGCTTAGAATGTGAAAGGGAACTATATGCCCTACAATTGCCCTTGAAGAAGAACTTAGGCAAATTATTAGCCAAGTTTTTAACTTTCAACAGAGGCTATGTCAAGTTACTATACTTTTTTCTGCTTCATGTCTGGAACTTTACACAAATGGAATCTTGCTGTACACTCTCTCCAACAGAACACTGAAAATAGATAAACCCATGAAAGAACCAACGGTTCTCTGGCCGGTTCTTTGACTTTTTCATGCTTTCCAAGAACTGAAGAGTATACCTAGGTATATGTACCTGGACTGATAACTGGTGGGTATCTGTCCCTAGTTCTAAGAAGGGCCTAACACGGGTGACAACCCATTTGTTGGTCTTGCCTACCAAGGCAAGGATATCATGTTTTGATTCATTATAGAGTGTATAGTAGCTTAAGGGATTTTGGCCCCTAGGTAATAAATAATAGGTCTATTTTCATATGAGGATTTTTGAAAGATGATATTTTGGCTTGTGTTGAATCTTGAGATTAGTTTACAGAGTTATAATATCTGGAAGGATTTTGGTTTCTTTCAGAGGATCTTTTGAAGATTATATTTTCACATGGTGAATTATATTTGAGTTTCCATAATTCTTCTTTTGCCATAAGATACTTTTTCATGTAGATGGCAAAGGCCACAGTGTCACTGACACACCCCTTGTTTAAGTTTCTCCTTCCCTAGGATCCATTTAGGCTACACTATTGCTCTTGTGTTCACTCTCAAGGGGAAACCAAACAGACGAGCTTTTCTCTACACCTAGAGGCTACAACAGCTTTTCTTAATTTGTCATTTTCTTGGACTTGTCTTGAACCCATTAGACAATTCATTGTCCCCTGCCTCTAGAACAACAAAACAAAAACAATTGGGGAAGCTGAGTTGAGTTTGTTTGTTTCCGAAGAGGAGTAATGAATGGTTGTTTGGACATGGAAGCAGGCACCCACTTGATAAATAGACAAAGGTAAGTAGGTAGGGTTAGGAGTTAGGACACAACGGGATGATCCCCCGTTATAATAAGGCCATCCATCATCCTTTGGCAGTCCTTTCATGTGTATTACCTTGAAGAAGAAAGAACAAGTACTGATGCCGATTGATTGGTCGTTTGTTGTTGTCATGTCCTAAGTAAGTACTCGTCGTTTCAGAGTTCTGGAGTTTCAATGTACTTCTTATGATTGCAGAGGGAATTTTGAAGTGAGTTGCATTGGCTGTTCCAAATAGTTTGAAGAACTTGTGGTATAGTAATTGTGCTACCTATCTCTCAATTTGTAAAGACAATACTGGGATAGAAACCTATAGAAATACTTTGTTGGTCGTGCCTACCAAGGCAAGGATATTATTCTGTTTAGATTCATTATACGGTATCGTAGCTTAAGGGATTTTGGCCCCTACATAATAGGTCTATTTCTATACATATGAGGATTTTTGAAAGATTATATTTTTGGCTTGTGTTGAAACTTGAGATTAGTTATAGAGTTATAATATCTTGAAGGATTTTGGTTTCTTTTAGGTAGAGGGTTTTTTTGAAGATTATATTTTTGCATGGTGAATTTTTTGAGTTTCCATAATTCTTCTTTGCCCTTAAGATAACTTTTTAATGTAAATGACAAGGTCAGAGTGTGACACACTCTTTGTTCATTAAGAAGAGAGAACAAATAAGGGACAAATAACCTTGTAGCCTGACATCTTCCTATTTAAACCCTAAACCTTAAGCCTTAAAATTGCCTTCCAAGTACTCCCAAGCCTACTTTTGTTCACAGTTTTGGATCTGTCAGATGACCCTAGCACAAGGTTTCATCCTGTTTCATGTTATATATCTTACTTTCCACCCATCTGTAAAGCCTGAGAGCCTTCACAAATTACAATTTTGTTAGGGGACTGCAAACATCCACCATCTGTTTTTGCTTCAGGATGTCTGTAGCAGCCTTTTTTTTCTTATTGGCAGGGGTTTTGCCAAAGAGTTCAAATTTTCAAATTTCAAATTTCAAAAACGAAGTGATTTTGAAGGTTTTCAATCATCAGAAATGGGAAGGGGGGGGGAGGTGGAAGGGAAGTTTTAAAATTGCCAGATTATGTGTATTTGGTCTTCAGGATGCTTGAAGATTTGTTCTTCATATCTGGTTAATAGCCAGATTTGGCTAAACCTTCCTAGGGATGGTCCCCACTTTTTTTTTTAAACATCTTGGAAGATGATCACCAAATTTGGCTGCAAATTTAAAAAATCCTTAAAAAACTATTTACTTAGTCCTCACACTCCAGAGCAACTCCAAACTCCAAACATGGTGGGTGAAGAAGGCTAGGAATGTTGACTTACATAATGCACTTTTCACCCAACACACCTTGCAAAACTGAGTGCAACAGTTGGTAGTACAGTTTCCAATGATATTGCTCACAATGAATGAGTAAAGTACCTGCCATACATGTGCAGAGAGGGTCCTGGCAACCAACTACATAGATCCAGTGGGAAAATATATATACTGATGGATAATGGCACCTAATCATGTTAGCCCACCCTATCACTCCCACCCCCACACCTTCCTAGCTATTGGTCCCAGCTTCTTATGAACCTGGCAATTTATGGGTTGCCCAAATTCATGCTTACTAGAAGACAAAAGCATTTTTGTACTAGAGGACAAACACATTGGCCAGTACAGACATAACTAAGAGCCAGTGTCCCATGACCCTGACAATTTGGGGTTGTGCCAAATTCATTTGCTCCTGTTAGACCATCCCCAACCAATGCCCAGTATATGACCCCCACAAAAATATTTTTTCACATCCAAGTTTAAAACTGAAATGGGGACTGCAAATAGGTAAGAACTGCTAACAGCAAACCACCTGGACCAATCATTATGATTGCCAATCAAAAACAGGGATCAGAAGTCACATCATATTTATTACACTCTTCTGTAGCAGGTGCACAGTTTTGTTGCGCTTGTTACCGGTCGGAGTGAACCAGCAGCCACCAATGCACCAGTTGAGGATGAGGCCATTCAAGCCGTTTTGGGGATGAACCAAAAACACATCCTCTTCCCATCCCCAGGGATTTTTCAACCCCCTTCTCTGTCCCAAAATTTACCTCTCCTACCTACCTCCACCCCTCCTACCTCCCTCACCTCATTTCCTGCTCACTCCATTTCCAGAGCTTGAGTAGCACAGAGCGTCACAACACAAGGCTTGAAGAAGGTGCGGAGCTCAACGCAAGAGGAATGCTTCATCCCAAATGCAAAAGCGAGAAAAGAAAAGTAAACTCACTCCCTTCTTTGGAACTTTTTTTCTATGTTTTTTTTTCTGCTTTAGAAGAAGAAGACGCCATTGTCTTCTTCTTTCACATTTTTGTTTCCTACCTACCTTCCCCCCCCCTCCTACCTCCTTCCTACCTAACTCCCCGTCTTGTCTTTTTATGTGCTACTATTGCAACGAACTCCCTCTCCTATATTTTTATGTGCTACTGTTGCAGCGAAGAAGACAACAGCAACAAGCTATTGTCGCCTTCTTTTCTATGTTTGAGAAGAAAAAAAAGACTATGACAACTTCCAACACTTTTTTTGATGGCTTTGCTGCAAAAAAAGGTGATGACAACTATCGTAGCCTTTTTCAATGGTTTTGCCAAAAAAAGGTGACAGCAGCAATGTCATCACCTTCTTCTATGGTGGTGGTGGTGTTGGTGTTGTGAAAAAGGTGATGGCAACAAGCTACCACCTTCTTTCTTTCTTTTATTTTTCTTTTTATTTGGTCCTTTTGGTCTAGTTCATTAAATTTGAGAATTAACAATGAAATGGTGGTTTTTGAATGTTGAAAGTTGTAATGGCTAGAGGAAGGAAACTAAAGAAAGTTGACGATTTGGAAGCTCAAAAGAAAAATGTTGCTTCATTAGAATAGACAATTGAGAAACAAAATGTTGTTTCATCATAATCGACACATAGGAAGCAAAATGTTGCTCCATTAAAATTAAAAATTGATGAATCAAATAATTTATGTGGCTTAGAGTTGACAATGGTGAAAATTTGCAATTCAAATGATGAGATCACTCATAATACATATTGGGAATTTTGATCAAAAAATGGTGAATTAGATTGTTCTAAAATTTACATACATTAAATTAAATACAGATTAAAAAATTGTACAAGTTTTTATAAGTTTAATTATATCTGTGACTTCCATCATTTGATGGAAATTGTGGCATTTTTTTATCAAAAAAAATTTATTACAAAACCTGAAAACTATTAGAATTTGTAAGAATTACATCTAATTGTGTAATTTTATGTTTTGTAATACCTGCATTTTGTTTTTTAACTTTTTATGTGTAAGGTTTTAGGGTTAGGATTTTTTTATTACAAAATAATGCCTTACTTTTTATATTTTTGGGTTTAGTTCCAAAACTTGAAACCAACTAAGCCTCTCAACCACCGGCAGCCCCTTGTCCACCTAATCTTGTTCAAAAGGACAAAAAATGAACGAAGGTTGGGTTGAAATGGAAATATAAAGTTGGCATTTACATGGTCGCATATTGTGCCAAATGGTTGTTGACCAAACATTTGAAAGAGGTACATGGCTTAGTGGTAGAAAATGCCAAACCTTGGAGGCTTTCAACTTTTAAAGGAGGTCCTCAACATCAAAACCATGTTAAAATGAATGTTCACATCTTGAGAAATACCATGGCTGTGTAAAGGCAGAATGATCAAAAGGTTATTAGTCATGTTCGTGTCAAAGCCCAATGCGAGTGGGATACGCTATTAATTATTACAGAACAATGTCCATAATTACCAAAACCAACTTTGGTCAAATTAGCTTCATAACAATTATTGCAAGTGTTAGTTCATAATGCCTGAAATTTGGGAAGCATGTTTCGAAATGTAACATCGTGGATGGAAAAGGATGAAAATTTACAAGAGATGATTCGATCCACCCATTTTGCGTATGCACGATGAATAAAAATGGCATGGGATGTCAAAAATTGGATCAAGAGTCCACTAAAGCAAGTCGGACAAAAAAGTTGACAGATGGATTTCCATGAATCTAGAAAGTAAGAAACAATAATAATCAATGTTTATTTTTTTTTATAAATCATTTTCATCCAAGGTGTGTTAAAGTTTAATTTGGTGGTTCTTGGGTGTTTATAAGGTTCAAGGCACAACAAAGGAACAGTTTTTGCAAATGTAATTCAAGTTGAAATGTAATGCCACCATCTATACATTATTCGTCATGTAGTAAGGGCTACAAATGCAACAATTATTTATTGAGTTAAACACGAGATTGTAGATAATGATATGGTTTAGGGTTCCCATTTTATATAGTTAGTTAGGTTTTTTCAGCCTTTTTATTTTTTGGACTACCCAATTTTTGAACTTTGGTCTTTTGATATATTATAAAGAACCTTCTTTTTCATTAGGTTCTTTAGTATTTTTTTATCAACCCATTTTTTGTACATTGTTTATCAATATAATTTTTTTTATAATCACACTTGTTTGATGGGTATATGGTTAATCATATATGTCTTCTTTTCATGATCTTCTTAGTATTTTAGATGTAAAAATCAAATTTTAAATAGGCTAATATGAATAGGTAACATTAATTTGTTTGGGGTTTACTAAAATCAAAATGAACATTGTTACCTACATCTAATTTAATAAAATTCACATCACCTAAATATTTTTCAAACAATACCCACATTCTAAACATGCAATTCCTACATCATTTTCTATTTTTAATTCCATAAGGCCATTTTCAAATATGCAATACCCATATATAAGTCCATAATAGTTGTTGATTTTGTACATTCATTACAATACCCACATATAAGTCTCATAATAGCCGATTGTTTTTACATTCATTACAATACCCACATATTTGTCGTAAAATTAATTAAAAATTATAATTAATTTAAGTACTTAAAGAAACATATTTTGGATACCCAAATCATTTATTAGTTATTTTGAAATGACTTTACATGCATGTATTGCATTTACGGTTGGGTCTTCACATAATGTTTGCCTCAATCACCTATGGATTATTTCAAAATGAACTTGCATGCAAATATTACATATAGGCCTTGGTCTTCATTCAAAAGCACACCAAATTACATATTGGGTATTTCGAAACGACCCTACATGTGGGTATTACATTTAAGGTTGCCTTTTCATTACAATTAACCCTAAATCACTTATGGGTTATTTTGAAATGAACTTGAATATGGTTATTGTATTTAGGGTTGGGGCTTCATATAATATTGTAATATCCACACATGTATTTACTTTCACCAACTAAAAATTTAACCTTAATTTTTTTAATAATTAAATAAATTTGTAACAAAACACAAAAAAAGGTATTTTTTTACCATTTGTTAATATCTCCAAGTTGATTGCTTTCACTTTCTTTAAAATATATATATTGCATTGTTTTGCATATAAAATTCCCCCCAAAATGCACCTTAGATTTATTTTA
>Ga0209208_10005779_pt1 | contig 17149 bp, 10 predicted proteins | sample S1TSphfallax_3_FD_187694 | JGI IMG/M metagenome (GOLD analysis project Ga0209208, IMG submission 187694) | Host-associated microbial communities from peat moss isolated from Minnesota, USA - S1T2_Fd - Sphagnum fallax MG (SPAdes) (version 2) | ecosystem: Host-associated > Plants > Peat moss >...
CCTTTGTTAACATCTTAAAATTTCCTTCCTTCCACTCCAATCATGAGAACCTTTTTCTAATGTTTTCAATTAATGTAGACCTTGCATATGTCTTTGACATTTAAAACGTCAACCCTCTAATTATAAAGTGTACAAGAAACAAAAGATTTCTCTTCAAGTCAAGGACATACAACATTTTTTTGATAACTCAAGGTTCCATTCTCCACCTACAAAAGAAATAATCTCAATATCTCCTACACCAACCACCCTTGTAATGCAATCATGTTGACAATTCAAATAGACCTATGACCATGTTAGATTTGTTCAAAGGTTTTGAACCAACTCTCTTATTTGTAAGTTATGGAATCAATGTAACAAGTATCACTAAAGTAACAAACTTCATCAAGAACAGCAATATATTTTCATCACCAAATTTTTTACACATTGTCGATCTACAAAAGTACAAGAATCATTGGTCTCAACAACATTTGTTTGACTTTCTTACCTTGAGCAACAAAATGACTTTCAACATTATTTGGACCCATTTTCCTTCTCTCCCCAAGTATGACAAGGGATATATTTTTTTAGTTCTTCAATTCACTCGAAATGTTTCTTTCTTTCATTCAAGTGTTAACCCTATCTTGATCTAGAATTTATTGCACCGGTTCTCTAGGCATAAATTGCTTTTTGTCAATATATGGATCATATCTTTCACTTTGTTTCAAGCTTGAGTAATCTTGCCTTAAAATTAATGAGTGTTTGATTTATGAATGCAAGACCATCCCATACGAATAACTCGGTGGTGATCCACATTTAATCTTTGTCACCAATTGATGATCATCTATTTGTCTATCCCATATCAGCAAGCCATCATTGAATGTCTAACGACATGCTACTATATTCAAACATAGTGTCAACCTATCTCTTCCATGTGATAACAATAGAGCTTTTCTTGAATTGTGGAAAGTTTTTGCTTTGTTGACTACTAATGAATAAGACATAACTCTCTCCACATCTCAACAAAATTAATAAAACTAACTAGTTGACGCATGTGATGTTAATCAATTTGCCTATAATATGTGCACTACTATCTTTTGATCTCTTCTACACCATACATCTTCACCTTTGGCCTCTTGTATCATTTGTTCCATCCACAATGTCCCAAACTTCTTTGGCTACAGGAATTCCTATTTCCTACAGGAATGTGGAGGCCCCTTGCATTTGTTGCTCATTTCTGCAATGCCGCTATGAATCCCTGAAATCTTCACTATGAATCCATTTCTCGATTCAGTTCAATTAAAATCCATGGCATATCTACAGAGCAAAAACATTAGCAAGGGACTAAATTGCCATGGGCCCATGTAACATTAAGTCGTCATACACGTAGTGTTAACACCCACCTGACCAGAATCAACTATGAGACACAACAATTGCCTAACACTTTGATAGAGACCCAAAAGTTAGTAACTCATGAAATGGATCAAAAACACACAAGACTCTCCAATAGAAAAAGAACTGGAATTGAACTTGTGTAGAAAAAGAACATGTCCAAGATGCCCAATGATGTGCACGATTTAAATGATACAAATGCATCACATCTCTTGTTTCTCACAACTAGTAGATATAACTGGAGCTGCTACTGACCTCAGAGCAGCTGCTGCTGACCTTGCAAGATTTGAACTAATGTGTTATTAATACAATGGGGCTCAACTCCCGCTCAATTTCTTCCAATGAAGAACCCTTTGTTTCCACCATGCATTCTTGGCAACATAGAATACTGCAGCCACATGCACTGTTGGGAACCCCCAGTATACACTGCTTACTCCAAATCTCTTCACCAGATTCAAGAACATGAGTCCTATCATGAAGTTTGAGATCTGCACCCACACCACCCACCTTCTCAAGACCGTTGTTGCACTTCCTTGGACAAGAAACTTACTTGCAACTTCACAGCTGAGGCCTTGTACTAAGCTTGTTGAATGACTTCAGGAATCCACCAGTAAATCTAGCTCCAATTGGGTGGGGAGCACTGGCAACGTAGGTTGGAGATTCACTTGTGAGGCATCAGTCTCTCTTACCCAATGGACTCCAAGAGAAAGCACAACGGCCTTTGCACAGATTCTGGATGCAAAGTTCTCAGGCAACAAAAGACCAGGCACTGGACCTACTCCCAAAGAGAATGCCAGTGCGTATCAGCACCAAAACAATCATCCAAACTTTATCACAGTGCTTTGGATCCCCTCATGTGCCACATTCTCATGAATACACAGAGATTGTCACTGTATACCATGCCTGAGAAACTGACCATCAAGAGTTTCTCGTGTCCCTGTTTGTCCATCATTGATGATGCAACTGCTGTGCCTGCATCACAACCACACACTCACCATCAAGAACATGACAAGACTGATGGATGTAATGCAAGATACGGGAGGGACAGGGCCCATCAAAACATTCTCATCATGAAGGCCATTTCATCTGAACAACTGATCTGCTGGAACAGCTGGAACAGTTAGCAATTGCAAGTTCATGTTGTGCCACTTGCCATGGTACCACCCCATAGAAGTAAAACTGGGCACAGTAGACTGTTGGACCATTCTCATTGTGTGTAATTCAAAATGAAAAATTCAACATAATATTGGTAAGTTGATGGTATGCGTCACCACTATCCTTCACAATTCAATCAGTAGGTTGAGTCCCATACCATGCAGGATTGTTAACCAGAGGAAGGCCAGCTATGAGGGCTAGCAAGATGCCTACACAAATTGACAGTTGGTTCACTGATCCTAGAGCACCATGAATCAGGGGAGATCCATAGGTGATCTGGAACACCCCAAAAAAAATAAATCTTTGTTAGGGGCTACAACACCATGGAGGCATAGCAAACCCTAAACTCCACATTGGGTGTTCAATGATCAAAACCAAAAAGCTCCCCATAGGCTACCTTTGCACATTTTTACAGAGATGAAAGCAGATCATGAGTGTCAAAGATGCACAAGAAAACCATTTGGTTAATTCCTTTAATTGTCCCTGAAAATTGTAAGTGTAGAGGGCTCTAGAGGGCTAGCAACATAGATTCACTTCAGAGATGTACAGTGGAACAACACCAGATGAAACACTGATACTAAACCCCACCAAGATCTGAAGAATAACCATAGCCTGAAAACCAGCAGCATTTGCACTGTTCCACAATAGGGGAATTTACAAAAGGTCACTCAGCTGATAACAAAGCACTGCGAGATGAGAAATGGCCGCAACTGCCAACAATTTGGTGTATAGAACACAATGCAGATAATGAACCCCATGACTCAATTGCCAAAGAGAAGAAGAGTATTTAAAGCAATGAACCTCAGAAGGGTGCCAATGAGGAGAGGAATGGCATCCAGTTGGATGTGTGTCTGCAACGTCCTTAAGAAAGAAAGCTTAAATCTTTCTTAACTTGGCATGAATTGATTTGTGATAATCACCAAACAAACCCATGAGAAGCCAATTGATTTGTTTAATTCCCAGATTCAAAAATTCACCAAGTTTGTGGAAGTCTGAGAAGAAGGTGTGCCAAATAGCATGTACCTACCTTGGAGTACCAGAGTCTGCTGCGATACCAAGGTCTTTGGCATTGAATTCTGAGTGCTCCATTTACCACTCTGCATCCTCAAAATGTTATTTTTCACATCCACAAAAAGGTACACACTTGCACTGGAGGTATGCCGGACTTGGCATAATCAATGAAATAGACTAATAGCAGGATTAAATAAATTGTTTTCTTAAGGATTTGAGGAGAAATTGTTATCAACTTGGCAGGGCGTTATTCACTATGAGAATTTTTGTTTTTGTCCATTCTGCTTCCCTTGTCTTCTTGTAATTTCCTTAGAATAAAGTTGGGCACGTTTATATCAAACTGGAAAAAAAATTAGGACGTTCATTTTCCTGCAGCATAGCATAGCTCAAAGAGAGAGGACTAAGAAGACTTCAACCTCTTTTTTCTTTCTTTATTGGCAAAAGAAAATTCACGAAAATTGTATTAAAATTTCGAAATTGAAAGTGATTTTGAAGCGAGGTTTTCAATCGCCAGAAAAAAAGTGGTAAAAATCGCCAGGTTTCTATATTTGGCTTTTCAGTGTGTAGGTACACTTGGAGCTCTACTGCACCACATGAAAGGATAGAGACAGAGAGAGGGAGACAGACAGTCGAGAGGAGTGGGGAGGGCAAGACTTGCAGCGGCAGCTTGTGCGCGAACAAGACAAGAGAACAAGAGAGATGGCCGCGCTTTTTGTTGTGAGTCTGATAAAAAAAATACACCAACACTCTTTCCAAATCCCCCGCCAATTCTTCGCCACGAGCTGGACGACTGCATTAACGGCGCTGCAGTAGATTGTATTGCAGTCGCCGCAACAATGGTGATATTATTATTGCAAGAAGCCCCTTTTCCTCGCCAGCAGCAGCTTCTTCTTCTTCTTCTTCGTCTTCTTCCCGGCAGCACTAGAGCCGTGGAGCTGTGGAGTTTCACCCCCGTACTAGAACCACTATTACTCGCAGCAGCTACACTGGACGACATCGCCGCAGTTACCTGCATTGTTTTATTTGTTGCTCCTCCTCTTCCTTCCTTCCTTAACACCCTGGTGACAGAAACGGTCATAATAATTTTCAAGCTCTTGCTCGATCACCCAAAGCAAAGAAAATTGCATGAATCTCTCTCTCTCTCTCGATCGATCGATTTGGATGCAGATCATGAATTACAATCTAAGTGCAGGAAAGCTAGAAAGACAAAAAGGTCGTTGAATCCACAGAGAGAAACAAAGAACCAGTTCGATCCAGAGAAGAGACTGATGAGCTACTTGGATCGTTTTGGCCAACAGTGTTTTTTTTGGGCAAAATTTCACCATTTTTGGACAAAGAAATTGAATTTTTAAAAAAAATTCTAAAGTAAATTCGATTCATATTGCTTTTCTCTCTTTTTTTGGTTAAATTTCGCAAAAATTTCGATATTAAAAAATGAAAAAATAACACTGGTGGTTAAAGGCTGTGTTTTCTTTTACACACTCTTTCCACAAATTTTTGAGAAAAAAATGTTTTGGAACAAATTTCACCATATTGGGGGAGGATTTTAGTTTTGGGGGCAAATTTGTTTTTCCCAGTTTTCTTTTACAGTTTGAATAGTTTTTTGTACAAACTTTTGTCACCAATTAATGCTAACACTTTTTTTCAAGATCTTTCTCCAAAGTCCTTAATGATGATGCTATACTTGTTGGATATCAATTTTCAACATGGTTGGGTGGAGAGCTTGTTGTAATTCAGGTGTTTTTATCATCTCTATTCTCTCATCTATCCACTGTCAATTTCCAACATAGAATTTTTTTTTCTGAAGGGAAATAAATAATTTGATGAAATTATATTTGAGAAAATATCATTTGTCAAAATGGAATCCTCAAAATTAATTAATTATTCAACAAACATGTGTTAAAGTGGTGGACCAAGGCACTATGATATTCATCAACTTTGGAAGGATAACAATGTACTTATCCATGGTCCTTCGTTAGAGCAAATGCAAAGTCATGTCAAAGACACAGCTATCATATAAACGAGCATGTAAGTTTGGCAATGGATGGATCCATCATTGAAAAGGGAAGCCAATGTTGGTAAGCCATATTTGAGACCAAAACGGAATGCATAAAGTTATTTGTAAATTATTTTTCAATTTGGAAGAATTTTTAATTTTCAGGCTCCATTGATTCCAAATTGTTCCATTAATAGTAATGGCTCACTACACAAACTCTAGGTAGAAAGGAAAGAGTAGTCATTTGAAGAGGATGAGAGCCATGAGTTTGCCTTTATAGGAGACATTTGTTTGAGGTTAAAATAGAGGTTTGGGGAACACAATTAGGAATACCATTATTAGGGTGGTGGTGGTGGTGGTGGAGATTGCAAGTTGGTGGGTAGCAATGTTTTTTTTTCTTTCTCAATTTTGTGATGTAACTAAAGTGGCGATCATCCATAAGACAATGTAGTTCTATTTGGCAATTAAAAATATCAAAATATAAATTTTCTCACATCATTCTATACTTTTTGCTACTTAGGGAACTTAAGAGAAAATTTTGCAACTTTTTCCCCAAAAAGAACAAAACCAAAATCAAAATCTGGTGACTAGAAAATTCAAAAATACTCTAACTTTTTATTGTTTTGAAGAGAAACAATTGTCACAAAAAATCCACTGGCAAGAAAGGTAAGTAGGCCCATTGTCAAACATAGGTCAATAATTGAACAACCTTTTAGTACAAGGCAAACCTAATGATAGTGTAACCAAAAAAGAAAGGGTCCACAAAACATATGCTTCTCACATAATCCTACTCTTGTTATAAGGTCAACAATTTATCTCATGTCAAGCAAGCAATATTATAGCAGTCCGATTTTGGGGTCCCACAACTTATGATCTTCCATTATCGAACAATTCTTAAAAAAAGGCACACCATCAACCTATTCTACATCTACTACAATAATAATCTTTAGTTGATGCTGGGAACAATGGCATTCTTGTATTGTGAGCGTAAAATGTTAGTAGGGTCTAGCTTGAAGTTAGAGCTTTCAATGTTCAATCGATTTGTGATGAGCTACTAATTCCCCTCTCCCCCATCTACATGGATCAATGTACACAAATGCTTGTGCTAGGACTTGACACAAATCAAATTCTGAGTACTACTCAATAACTAAACCAGGTGCACCAAGTTGGTTTGCAACTACTCAAGAAAAAGACATGATTTTATGAAAAGTATGGATCTATAATGCTTGTTGTAATTTCTTCCATCCTATTTCTCTTTCTCTCACATTTTGCCCGGTCCTAAGGATACTCACAAAGAGGTTTATGGCTCCCACTTAGGTGTTATGAACTACCCACTGAATAATCCAAACAAGGTTTCCCCCAATCCCCTACAGATGCAATTTTCTATATGTTTTTAATTCTACAACTCATACCACCTTTAGGTGTCATTAGCCTTCAACATCAACCCTTGATTAGTCCTAATTTTAACCAAAACAAAAAGTTGACCATCATATAGTCATTGGCACAGCGGAGAAAAACACAACAACTATCTATCCTGCAAGCTCATTCTTACCGCCAAAAACTACACTTCCTTCAACCTGTCAACCTGCCTATTTCTCCTTCAAATCTCGTCTATTATCCTCGTCCAACCTCTTGTTCTTCCCATCTTCCTTGCATGCATGAATCGCGTTTAGTCATCCATCTTCAACTGCCACCCTATCTCACATAACACACAAGCAACAAACCTTCCAACTCATAGCCATTAATAAACAAATGAAAAGATAAACCCTGCCGTTTGCATGAAGAAAGTTGACAGCGACTCAACACCTACACCTTAAAACAAATATAGCTTTCACACTATAAAAACCTAAAAGACTCCTTATCCGGTCACAATAGAACTTAATGTGATCATTTTGAATGCCATGTCAGGTGCTTGGATGAGTGTCATGTCTAAGTCTTTTTTGGGTTAATGAGACTTTGAATCCACCCCTTTTGGGGGAAGTGGGGTCTACCCAATCTCACATGAACTCACATGAACTCAATTTGGCTTTGCTATCTTAACATCCCTTGCTTGATTTTGACCTACACAAACTTGAAATGAAGTGAAATAAGTTGTAACACCTTATAACTTGAGAACTTAAAAAATATAACATAAATTATGAGTTTTAAGCCTTTAGAAAGTTGAGACTAGACAATGGACTTTGGAATGATAGAATATGGTGAAACAATTTAGCAAACAAGAGAAGTGGCGAATGGCTTTGTGTGGGAGGGGGTTGGGTTTGGCAAACATAATAGGGTAAAAAGGTGGCAATGATCCAATGGGTGCTAGGCAAATATGTGATTTAGGATTTTTTTGGGGGTGGTATGGTGAATGTTGACATTTTTCCTTCACTAAAATGACAATTGGTTTACATTGTGATGTTTTTAAGTGACATGTTAGGGCATGATGATGTTTTTAAATGAAAAAAAACTAGATTTCACTTTTGAAATATAAAGTTACAAGTGGTTGGCCTTAATGTTTTGAAGAAATTTTGCAAATTTTCATCAAAAGAAAAAATATTGATTTTCACTAGTGCATTATTTAACATGTTTTAGATGAAGAACAATACAAGTTTGCCCATTTTAGTTCGGTAAAATGGTTTTGGGCCAACATATTAATTGAAGTTCAAAAATACGGAAGGTGGGCAAAATCATTACATAATCTAACATTTCTTCTTCATTGGTCAAACATATTTATTAGTCTTGGTGGTTTGCCATTATTAGTTTATGATATTTTAGAATTTCAATTTCATGTTTATCAATGGGGCATTGGGAAATGGTAAATAAGTAATCTTTGATGTGAGAAATATTGTTGCAGTGCCAAACATCAAATATGGTGGGAGTTGTTCTTACACCTCTATATTGTACATGTTATGTAGTCTCCCACACAAGTCCTTACCCATAAGTAAATCCAACCCATGAATTTCAAGGAGGCCGTTGGTTGGAGGGAAAATAGCTTTCACCTTGGGGGGCATAAGATTGCCATTGATGCTAATTTTTGTGGGCATATGTTTAGTACCCAAAATTTTCATAGTATCCAATTGCCATCCATGTTGAAGAGCATAACTGCCATGAAGGACAGTGTAATCATATGACCACCACCAATCCCCATGCTAATTTTTCCTTTAACAAATTATGTCACTAGTATGGACTTGCCATCTTGCAACTTCATTGAAATGGTCCTCACCATCATCCAAGAAGAAAGTCCCATGTGTTGTAATGAATAAATATTTTCCACCCAATGCAACTATTAACATGAAAGTTGAGTTTCGAACTTGGGTAGTAATTGGAACAAAGCCTTGTATTTGACACAATAGATCCTTCATGCACATGCACATTGATTATGTTCACAATTGTTGGTAATGTGTGGAGTTTTTAGGATTTTTACCATGGTACCAAGTTCCCAACATAAGTGTTGATTCATGCAAGGCCTTCTGTGTCAATCAAAAAATTGCCTCACTTATTGGAAATTATTTTTACACTTGTTTGAAACACACACAAAAAATCCATTGCCTTTTTAGTAGTTCCTTTCAGAAATGGAGTTTGCAAAGTAAGTTATGGCCAGATAAGAACATAGAAATGGTCATGGGTCCAAACCCTAAACTAATGGGTTTTTCAACATTGTCAAACATAACTTTTTGTATTTTGAGGCTATGGGAAGGTTGTTTTTGCCAATGTTTTTGTTTTGCGATATTATGTAATTGTATTGAGTAGTCGAATTTGTTCAAAATCTATTAGCATTTTGTATCATGTGGTGTATTGTTTTATGTCCTTCAAGATTTTTACATCATGGATACAATTTTCAACAACTAATTGGTGCTTATATTGCAATTGATTGAGCTTAGTAAATTAAATTTGTGACCTTTGGAAAGTCCTACATATCTTAGAAATTATCATAAAGTATGCACAAAGACATTTGTCAAATTTGAAATTTGGTACAACCATTTGTTTGTTATTCATTGTCAATATCTCCATAGAATAGAAACTAGGTTGAACAAGATGAGTTTAAATGTTTGTGATTGTTACAAATATTGAAGAGGCCGACACATGATACAAAATTTCCTTTAATCATGTACAACAAGTTAGTTTTCTATCATGTTTTTGAGCATTATCTTCACACTTGAAGGTGACAAAAATTTGAAACTCATTTGAATTCAACACGTTTTGAAAGGTTTCACATCATCCCTAATTGTGTAGTATGAAAACTCTAACATTTTTCTTAATGACTTTGATTGGGAGTTGGTCTATTGAATCATGAAGATAAAACTTGACAAATCTCTTAAAAATTGTGGGCAAAAGTGAGTAACTACTTCAATATTGGATGGTTGTTGTAACATTATGAAACCACTCATGACCAATTGCAAACATATATCGGGTTTATGACCATTTACAAATCATTATCACTAACACAATTTCATGAAGCCATGTTGTTATGTTGAATTATGACAAGGTTAGTTTGAGAATAATTGCTTTGGTGTATTCCAAGATATGGTGGACTTGAATGATTAAAAAATGTTATGTTGTTTAGGAAGCCAAGAATTGGGGACTTGGAACTTAATGTCCTAGTCAATGATAAAAACAATTTGAGAGGTGGGTAAAACTTGTATAGTTTCTTCATACACAAGTTTGGTTTTAATACAAACATTTTCTAGGGTTCTTTAATTTTAGTGTAAAGTAATGCCCTTAGTACAATGAATTCCTTCATGAAGTGCCCAATATAATGCCCCACTTCCAAGGAATTATCTTATGTAAAACATTGATAGAAGTCTTCAAATGATCTACCAAATATCATTGGAAAAAAAAATAGTTTCCAAAACACCTCGCCTTTTGTCAAATAGTAATTTCTCTAAATAAAATGACTTCCACATACAATAGAACTTTTTCCCATTGCTTTGAAACTTTGTCTTGAGCTTTTGTCTCCCCTTAAGAAGGCTATTATCCCCACCAAAATAAGAAAATGATGACAATTGAAACAATTTTTTGAAAACATGTTTGATCTATGTATGTTAAGGCAATCTAGTAATGTAAAAATTTAAAACTTACCCTAATTTTTGTTGTGTATTTAGAGTGACACAAAAACTCATTGAGGATATTTCACACGGGAAGCTTCAACACCCTACAAATTAAGGCATGTTTTTATGATGGAAAAGGGTAGGACCCTTGGCCTTTCCTTCTTTTTTGGTGCCCATCATTCAAGCTATTATCCTTATGCCTAAGCACCTCAAAACAAGGAAAGGCTTCAAGCACTAACTATTTTGCATACATAAAGACTTGTTATGGTTTTTGAGTGTAATTGAAAGGTGTGTTATCCATCATATATTTTCTTTCAATATCTAGGGACATTTTTAAAAATTGGAATTCTAGAAATGCCCCATTGGAGTGGTCATTCCAATTTTAGAAATGACCCTCCCCCTTTTTTTGGGGCATGATACCCACTAGGTACTCATTGGATACCAAGGGGAAAGGGGGGGGGATTTGGAATAAATTTTATGCTTGATAATGTTTTCAACCACAATATTTACTAGAGTCAAGCCAACACTCAATTCCCACTCACATGGCCTTTATTTTGATGAAACCTTGAGCTTTATCCTACATAGTTTGGAAAATGTTAGAAATACAAAATAAATAAATTAATAAAGGTAGTGTCAAACTTCCAACAAATGCTAGAATATGAAATAGGATATGTACCTTAAGGTGACATATGGCGCATATGGGGAGTGGCACATGACATTTTACCAAGTAGACACCTTATTATCAATAATTAATGTAGGAAGTTTTCTAGGTTATGGTTGCCCAATTAATTTCAATTCATATTCATATGTTGACTTTGAATATGTGTATAGAAAATGTATTCAATTTTTGGTAACATTGTCTAGCACCTTTTGTTAAAAATGTAGGGTAAGGCTTAAATCTAGGGGCTTTAACAAATGTAAAAATCTTTTTTTTTCCCCCATGTGATACCCAATGGTCCTATGACCTAAAAGGAGCCTTAAAAAGGGGAAATGGAAAGTGCTCTAGTTTGCAATTAATTGTTGATTCAAGATGCCATGAACATGATTAACAAAGGAGTTAAGATACTAAATGAAATCTATTCTTTGGAATTATTATTTTTTGGTTTGCAATTAGTCGTTGATTCAAGATGCCATGAACACGATTAACAAAGGAGTTAAGATAATAAATGAAATCTATTATTTGGAATAAATTTTTTTTGGTTTGCAATTAGTCATTAATTCAAGATGCCATGAACATGATTAACAAAGGAGTTAAGATAATAAATGAAATCTATTCTTTGGAATAAAAGTTTTTTTTGTTCATTTTTTTGTATGTTTTGCAAGCTATGGATGTTCAAGTTACAAATGTAGGAAAGGAGTGTGGATGCTTGATTTGTTGTCAAATTTTAGTATGGTGTGGTGTGAGTTGTTCATCTTTTTAGTTGTGTTTGTTTTCTTTTAATAACGAATGTGGTGCCTATGGAAGATTATTGGTGAAATGAATTTTGTTAAATTGGGAGATGTGATCAAGAAAGAGGATTTAAGGAGTGGTCTTGGATCTTCAACAATAGTGGATTTTGCGAAAGAGAAACGAAGGACAAGGGTCCAAGGAACAAGGTCCAATGAAATTGAACATGCTTATTGGTCAAGAACTTTAAAGTGATCCCAAGGCCTTTAGACAAGGGTATAGGACCAAAACAAATCAAATTGTGATTTAGCTTACATGGCATCAATTTGGAGGGAACCAATTGGTCCAAACCAAAAAAAAAACTTAAAGGAAAGTTCATGGTTTGGAAAACCAAAGTGTATTCATTCTTTGTTTTTTTTGTTTTTTTTTCACTATTTTCATTTACCATTGTTGTTCAAATTGTGTGAGAATGGAAACATGTTATAGATTGAAGATATTGTCGCAACTCCCCCATTTTTGACCAGTTTTAGAGTTGACATGGTTAGTTTTAAGGATTTTTACAAGGTGGTTGTTAGAAGGACTGCATTCTCAATCTTTTCAAGTGAAAGAAATGAAGGTGAATCAAAAGGTGGGGCAAAAAGTGAAAAGTCGAAATGCAAATTTTCACAAGTGAAAGGAGATTTGAATTTATAAGAGATGCCTAAACCGGTTCCCATTCCAAAGAAGAGCATGAAGAAAAAAGACAATTGTGGTATCTTGTGACTATCTTCATCCATTGTGTGTGATAAGAGTAAAAAAAAGGACAAACAAACAAAAAATTAAAAAAACCATGAAAAAAAGTAAGAAAGAAAAAATATATATCAAAGGTTAACCTAATCCTTTCACATGCCAATCACACATTTTGATATTGAACCCTTGAATTGAACCCCAAGTCTTTAGACTTATCCTACCTTGGGAAAAAATGTTTTGTTTTTTAATGTGAAGAAGGGTCCAATTCAAGGTGCAATTTGCTTCAAATTGGTGCTTGGGCTTTTGGTCTTTGGACCCTTGTCTAAAGTGGCCCTAAGTGTCAATTTTTTGTTCTTTGTGTGATTTTTGCTACAAGTAGCGTAGGTGTCTCTAAACCATATTATCTTTATGTGCAGATGTAGTTAAGTTTGTTGATGAACTTCCGGTACATCTCTAAAATTTGAGAATCTTTGAACAAATTGTTTAATAAAATCATGGGTGTAGTAGTAATTGAAGTGATGAAAGGTGCTAGGGAATGTTGAATGGAGTAGGGCAATGGCACTTCATATCTACTAGAGATCTAACAAGGTTCAATTTCTAGATTTTCTATTTGTGGGGGTGTTGAGGATGTGTGAATATGTGTTTTATCATAATTCACACTCAATAGTGGGGGCATTCAATGTTCTATTGGAATTACAAAAAGTTGCTCAGGAATTGGAACCAAAAACATCTTTGGGGACTAACACATTTCAAGAACATCTTGAAGAAAGGGAATCTAAAAAAGTTAAGTCTGACTTCTAATTTTTGTGTGAGAAAGGATTATTTAAAAACTTGAGGTCTAGAATGTTATTCATCCCAAGCCTACTGATTCAAGATGAACAAAGAGAAAATTCCAATGATGGATCTGATATGTAACCACCCACCTTTTGATGAATTTAGTTTTCACATAACTAAAAACACCCAAGGAAAATTGAGTCATATTTTTGGATAAGTATTTCTATTTCATTTTTTCAATATTTGTAATCACATTTTGTTTTTCAAGCACATCATGGTCTCTCTTGGTTTTGCATTGTTGGGATTTCGGTTGTGCTGATTTAAGGAACTAAGGTTGGAACCATTCATTTTATCATAGTTACATCCCAGCCACTTTTCTTGCATCAAAACTATTCCAAAGAATTGTGCAAGTGATGCACCAATTATCAATGAAAAAGACCTTAGTGATACTTGGAAAATGCTAGATCAACTTCACTATTCCTCACCATGAAAAACGCACTCATGTCTTCCATCTACCAATTCCATTGTGGATTCAAAAACCTGTAACTTGCATCCATCAATCAAGCAATAAACGCACATAGTGAAGATGATGCTTCCTTGTCCCATCCTCCAATCAAAATGAATGAGGGAGGGAGAAAAGCTCACTCATCACACCTTAGAAATTCACAATCCACAATTCATGACCAGAAACTAATTTCACCTTGTTTTTCAAGACACTAGCACATTACCTAGTAGAGTAGATTTAGCACTAGGAAAATCATAACCTTGTCATTTTTTGTCAATTGAAGGTGAACTAGGTGTTTGGGCAAGTCACCAACAGATTGGAGAGGTTTTTCAGTGAACCAATTCAACAACATAAATGATCCCCACACTGCAATTTGTTGAATGCTTTCCTTTCAGTTTGGAGCACGAGATCCTTTAAACCCCAATGAACCTGAGGTCAAAGCACTTCCACCAGGATTCTCTGATATTGAATGGTACATCTGCATCAAAATTTCCCTAAAATAGCTGAATACAAGCTCCTAAGCACCTAGACAAGTTTGATGGCACTCTCTTCAGCTCATGTTGGAAACAAATTATTACAGTTTTCAGTCCTATATCCACCAATGCCATGTTTTGTTGTACATTTTTTTATCAAACATTGTATAATGCTTCCGCATAATGGATTCAAAATAAAATTGTATTTGGAAAATAATTGAGTAAAGCTCATTTTGCTTCTTTATCTTTTCTTAGTACTTATTTTTTAATCTTATTTTGTTGTAGCTTTAAAAGCATTTTATAGACAGCTGAAAAATAGAAACTAACAAAAGTATAACTACCATTAGGAAATTTGCTATTATATCATAAACTTGTAATTTAATGGGCACGACAGAATAACACCCATAACAAAGATGCAAACTCAAGATATTATTTTTGGAGAGGTGCCTGGCTGCCCTACTTGATTTTATCAGGCCTCCAAACCAGGCAGCAAGTCTCGAGTAAGACTGATGAAGAAAAATCACGACCTTGCACTGATTCTGCATCAAACCCACACAAATCTTCGTTACGCAATCCAGGAACAAATAGACTGCATTCTAATCAGTGCATGCATTTGTTGTGTTTAAAGAGGAATTCAGTCTGAGATCACCTTCTGAAAGGGAGGAATCACACTGGAGTGACAGGATTTAGCCTTGTTCTATATCCACTGAACTTTTCTGCAACCGACAGGGTCCTACAAGATGAGCATCTGCAAATTCTTGAAAGGCTTGCTTCCAAACATCCGCACTACTGAACCAAGAAGCAACAATAAGCTCAAAATTAAACCCCAATTTGAAGCAATGCTCCTTACATTTCCAAGATCATTGTCACCCCAGGGACCCGAGGGCTAAATTCTCTCTATTTGCTACAAAGAAGTTCACTGCAAAGCACAGCAGATGCCATGTGGGGGTTTTCAAGATTGTTGTTCCATGAAGCTGGGTGCTAATCTAACCCTCCTACAACTACTCTCAACACTATGCAGGATATCAACTCAGACATACCAATGTGCATGAGCTGATGATTGAGATTCAATCTCCACATTTGCATCTGGAAACCAATAGACAGAAAGTTGTCCTTTACTGCAGTGCCTCACTGAAACTTGCAGATGAATAGAGAAATATATTCACTAGAGTTTATCATAAACAACCTCTTAAAAGTTGCTCATACAAGAAGCAAAATACATCCAAAAAGAAAAAGCTTCTCCTTACAGTAAGATATAGCAGCACATGTTAGCTCGACTCATTGTTTCCTTCAGGTCCACAAACATTATCCTCAATGCTGTTAGTAGCCTGAGGCATTACTTCCCTGCTAGCAGCAGCAGCAGCTCCAGTTGGTCCCTCTATTTTTCTTCTCTGGTCCACCACATTCATACATAGAAATCATCAAATAAGTGATCCTAGATAAATGAACTAGAGTGTGATGAACTCATACAATCCACAAGAAACAACTATGAAAGCAATTAATCCAGGCAACTAAGGTAGGTCCAGTATATTGCACCTTTGATATATTGCTACTTCTTGTGGACTCTCCAGGGCTTTCTTCATCATCATCGTCTGAGGAATAGTCAAGTAGAAGACCCATGGGATTCTGTTGAGAACAAGGCAGGCCATGTTCAGGGTCAAAAGACACCAAAAGGATAAACAGCATGTGCAACAAGTCAGGAACTGTCAATTCTCCTAAAACGAAACAACACCACAAGTGTTCTAATGTACCTACCTTTGCTTGAGCCATCTCCTGAACAACCTGTGTCAGCTGTACAACTTTCTCTGAAGACTGGACCTGCCATCAAAGCATAGGGCACTAACCTATCAACAAGCGTAAACACAAGCAATTGATGCAAACCATCTAACTTCTCCCTCATTCCTATAGAGAGACATGTCTATAAAAGTGGAGAGGAAACTCTACAGTCAAACTTGAAAGGTAACTGTGGTGTCAGTTCCAGCAAAACAAAACTAACATGAGAAGAATGAGTGGGGTCAGAACTCATAACCATCAGCTTCATCATATCACATACAGAGAAATATCACAAATGCACAACTGAGATGAGCTAATATCCTACTGAGACTGAAGCCTAGCCAGAATAAAACGAGCTAGATAAGACAGGAACTAAGAGAGAGCAAGAACACTATGGAAGAAGACTGAAGAAAATGATAAATAAGGCAGCTTCAGAGCAAGGAAACTTCTCTGCAAGCATTATTTGTCTACAGATTTCAATTCAAAGAAAATCACAAAGCATATACTGGAATGAATGGATGTTTGACAAGAAGCTACAGAGGACAGTCAGACATCCACAAGCCAAACTTGGTAAAAGGATAAACATCTCACCTTCTTTGCCTTTACTGCAAATACTGGAACACGTGGTTTCATAACACTTTGGCTGCCTAAACCTGTTTCTGAGAGACCTTTAGCTCTGAGTTCAGGAACATGGCTGACAAGGGTGTCAACCACTTGTGCCGTTGATTGCACTCCCACATCAGTGCTCTGCCACAATTGATACATCATTAGAATCATAAAAGTGATGTAAATTACACTCCACTTTCTTCACCCACAAGCCAAGTACAGCAGGGATGCTAATTTCAGATAGAGGATCAAGAATGTTTTACCTTTAGGCCACTCCCTTTTCCCTTTGAATCTTCATTTGAATCAATGTCTACCTCATATTCATCTTCTAGAACATCATCA
>Ga0209208_10005780_pt1 | contig 17145 bp, 14 predicted proteins | sample S1TSphfallax_3_FD_187694 | JGI IMG/M metagenome (GOLD analysis project Ga0209208, IMG submission 187694) | Host-associated microbial communities from peat moss isolated from Minnesota, USA - S1T2_Fd - Sphagnum fallax MG (SPAdes) (version 2) | ecosystem: Host-associated > Plants > Peat moss >...
CGGTTTCCAAGACCGAAACCTGAAAACTTTTAGGACGTGATTTTCAGGATGTGGGATCTCAATTTTGGGACCTGGATTTCACACAGGGGGCTTCACAGTGGCCTTCGGCCACGGGCACCCACTAGTTGACAAGTAAGTAGGATGGGATGGGATAGGTAGACAAATTTATAATTGGTTAAGACATAAACATATGAGTTTGAATTCTTGTTATTCCAAAAAGGGATTTTGAAAAAAATGGGGCAACATTTCCCATACTTGTTTTGGTTTTGTATCATTTTTCATTACAAGTTTTGGAAGTTTTTTGGAGCATTGAATGTGCGTGGTAGAGTAGGTAGAATTTGATGTGTGAATTAAAAAAGGATTTCAAGTTTGCATACAAAATGGAGTCAACACCTAAAAGTAAAAAACCTATAAGGAATTTTGGATGATAAAAAAAAATGTTGTTAGTAGGTTTGAAAACTAGTAGTTAATTGATCATTTTGATATCTATAAATTGTTTTTATCTAGAATTAGGATTTATTACTTACCAATAGTCAAACCACGTAGCCTCAATTGCTTAATCTCAATGGTTTAACTTACCTACACTAAAAATTATATATGTTTGATAATTATCATTTGCAATTTATTTTCAATTGCATAAAACAAGTTGCACATGACATCTAATTGCATGTGACATATTGTACATATGCCATATATACGTTATGTTTGTACATTTTCACTTCTTATAGCAAGTTGCATATGTAATTGCATGTTCAATTAAATGGCGACCCATTTTATGACACATGTTTATTTTTAAGGCCAATCATTTTAAAAATGTGACATTTAATGTTTATTTTGGTATTTAATATTTCTAATCAATTGATCAAATATAAATTTAAGGTTTAGGGTATACGACAAGTAGTTAAGTAAATAAATAAGCCTAATTAGATGGGTAGGTAGGCCTAGGTAGGTAGTTTAATAGTTAAATAGGTAAGTAAACAAGTAGCCCTAGCTAGGTAGGTCTAAAATAAATAGGTTGGCTATATTTTATTTTTATTTTTTTGAGTAACTTGAACTTTTTTCATTGGTTCATCCCAATAGCCACTTGGTCATTGAAGTTAAATAGTTTACACACTTCAAAGTTACGACAAAACACTATGGGATAAATGAGGGTAAAAAGGTAGACAAAGACTCATAAATCTTTGAACATTACTTCATTGTTTTTAAAAGCTCAAGGAGATTTTGTAATCTTTGACCAAATACATCCAAAGTCACAAAAATCATTCAAATTAATTACAAAATGAGCAATATATGCCTTTTGAAGATCTTTGATTTAGGCACAACATGACAAATTTAACTTTTAGAGGTTAAGATCTTTGGTTATTGCTCCATTGTTTTTACAAAGTTTTAAAACCTAAACCTTATTAACCCAACTTAATACTTATTAACACACACCACCCCATGAGCACGATTGATCTACTACAATCAATTGGTTGTTGAGACATAGAGATTTTCACATTAGTTTGTGTTAGCTTCACAACATGTAAACTTAATCCTTTTTTAATTTTCTTTTTCCCTTGTACAATTTTCTAGATTTGTGGTGTGTTTATTACTACAAAGTTTTTGCAAGGTTAACACACCTTCCTTCATAGATAGATTAGTGCTGAAGCTGCCAAGGTACTACTACCATATTAGCCCATTTGGCACCCAAAAAATTTAGGACTTGTGTACACACACCTTTGGTTCTCAATTATTAGGACTTTGTACCACTTCTTTCTTTCTTTCTTTGTTGGCTATGTTTTTCCTGGGAATAAAAGTTTTGGCAAATTTTGTATCATCTGACTTTATCTGCAACAAGTAGGAAATATCTGAACCGAACCTATGGCAGAATGGAAACCCCACTTTTTGTACAAATTTCCACCAATGGGAGAGAGTAGTAGTAGTTGGGGTTGTGTAAGTTCCGAAAGTATTTCCTACGGGTTTGTTCTGCTTTTTTTTTTTCGTACCTGAAAGAAATAGGATTGATTTCCACATATACCAAAGGATTCTTTTCTTTGGAAAAAAAAAAATTGACCCTTTATTTTGTTCGTCAGTTTTTTTTTTTTTTTTTTTTTTTTTTTTTTTTTTTGACAACAGGTTTCCAGCAGTTCGCCAAAATATAAAAAAAGATTGTTTATTTTTAAAAAACTCTTGTCATAGTTGTTGTATAGCCAAATTTTGGATAAAATCTTCTTGTTGAGGATCACCAGCAGTTTGGCCAATAATATATAAAGATGTTTTGTATTTTGGCTTGTAACCAAATGTGGCTAAATTTTCCTATGGACGATCCTCACTTTTGGCTACATCACAAAATTGACAATAAAAAAACATTGGGAGGGAGGGACGGACGGACGGACGGACGGACAGAGCGAGCGAGAGAAAGCGAGTGTTGTTGAAATGTAATGGTGTTCTGCAGCAGCGGCAGCAGCATTTTTTTTGCGGGGTTGTTTTCTTTCTTCTTCTTCTTCTTTTGCTGAAATAGGTAGACGAGGAAGTGTCTGTTTGATTTTTGTCTAAGTCGTGTAGGAAGGGATAGAACTTGTTTTTTTTTTTCTTTTTTTGGTTGCTTTTGGTTCGGTATCGGTTCTCGCGTTTACTGCATTTTTTGATGTTCTACTTCTCGACATAGAAGCTGTGTGTGTGGCTCTTTTCAGTTTGGGAATAATAACACACAGAGACACACAGATAAGCAGAGACGGACAGAAACAGACACCGATAAACACCGAGACAGAGAGATAATAAACGAGAGTTTCAACGTCGGATTTCAATTCACGCCACCAAGCCGAAGGTTCAGTGTTTCTCTTGTGTGATTTGTTTCTCTTTTTCCGATGTCGTTTGCCATACCGGCTCACCAGAACCATGGGATTTGGTTTTACCGTGCTTCGATACGGTTCTCCTCCACCTCCTCCTCGCCTCTGGAGCGGGGGATGATGATGCCGTCTATTATGGCGTCGTTTGCTTCATTGCATTCATGGGAGCCAGGAAGTGCCATCAATGGGAGTGCAAAGCTATCGTCCGGGCACAACAACGCAGGTATTTGCAATTTTGTTCGTGGACCATCTTCATGTTTATGTGTATGCGTGCTGGATTTTGTGTAGCACTCTCAGTAGCTACACAAAATGTTTTTCTCGATTCTTGACAGCTCGAAACATTCTGTTGATTGAACTTGCGTGAAGTGCGAGAAAGAAGCACAGTAATGTCACGCGCATTGTCAAAAAACAGTGCAGCAAGCTCGTAATCTTTCAATGCTAAGAGTAGAATTTCAATCGCCTTTCGAGTGTAATTCAGATCAAAACATTTGTGAAAAGACGATGTTCCTCGGTAGTGCATAAGGTCGTGAAGCCATGGAGAATGGCGACAACATTGCCCCTCTCAGTGAAGTAACCACTGAAGAGCTGGCCTTCCTGTAAGTCTAAACTGCAGAGTGACAAGGCTACTCATACCTTTAGAGATTATCCCGATTTTCTCTCCCTGCTACAGCAGCTTTTGCGAGATACAATTTTACTACAAGATTTGTGAGCACGTTTCCAGTTTTATCTCTCCTTATAAGTGAAGCTTAAACAGAAATTGATGAACTGCTGAGTTCCTGGAAGAATTCTTTTGGATTGTTTACGTTTTCTGTTTTCTATTTAATATCTGTTCAGAAAGCAATTCCAGCAGTTCCTTCTGCATGTCAGATTGGGCCCAAAAGACTATGATTCCCAGTATTTTAAACCACATCATATAGGTACACCCTCTCATAACTTTTTTGGGCTTGGATTAGGTTTTCCAGGACACACTTCTGCAGTTGCACATCTGGAAGGCACTAAGAAATTGGAGTCCAGTTTTTTGCATCGCAGAAAGAACTGCAGAAGGGTGGTTCGTCACACTGCTTGTTCCATGGTGGTCAGAGTCCCATCCAAAGCTTGTGCATCTCCCAACTTTCCTCTTTGCTTGGTCTCCTCTTATTTACAGCAACAACAGAAAGTCACTTTAAAAGAAACCAAGTCCACTGCCAGGGCTCTAGATGATAAGCATGTGGAGTCACAGACTGAAACCTCCCTGAGAGAGAAGAGCATGATTGATGGGCCACTGAAGGCAGCCTTCTTTGATGTTGATGGGACTATCACCCGGACAAATGTGGTGCTGGCTTACTTTGCTGTTCGCATGTCTGAACTGCCATTATTTGTGAAGTTATTCTGGGTACCCTGGTTTGCATTGAAGGGGATCTTCTACTTGTTAATTGACCGTATTGATCGAGCTCTTTTCAATCGAGTTTTCTACCGAAGCTATAATGGACGATCTACAAGCCTCAAAGATGCCATGGCAGCTCTGATCTACAAGAAGTATTACAAGCCTAGGCAAGATCTTGAAAGCAGATTCTTAATTACAGACAACCTCAAAGTGTTTCATATAATGTGCACTGCTTTGCATAGTTGCCAAATCTGTGATAAAAAAGTTATGTCTTGTTCTGAAAGGATGAGGATGTCCTTCATGTTAACACATCTCTGTCACAACAGCAAGATTCAGACTGTGAGCATGCAACAGAATCAAAACTTTCCTGTGTCTGGTCATATTTCAAGAGATAAGAAAATGTTGTGAGATTCTATACTGAATGGGTCTGGCAGTCTGAATAGAGCCTGTTGATGGGAAACAGAATTTTCAATGGTGCTGTGGAGCTCATTCAACAGTTGAAGGAGAGAGGCTACAAGATTGTGTTTGTGACAGGGGCTCTTGACTTCCAAATTGCTCCCTTGGCCCTTGATCTTGGTGCAGGTGTGAAGCTGATGAGTTCATCTCATGAGTTTTGAAGAATCCCAGTGTTTAGGCTATGCATTTCATGCTGCTCAACCGCCCTCTGCTTTTTTATACGTTGGATTTATTTCTCGCAGATTTTGTTTATGCTGCTGAGCTGGTCGAAAAAGAGGGCAGGTAGGCACACACATATCCATGTGAAACTTAGAATTTGGTGTGCATTGTACTATTTATAAAAGAATCTTCTTTTCACAAAGACTAACATCGGTGAAAGACAAAATGGTCCCTCACTCACAAATAGGTGCCTTCACTGTTCTCTTACTCTTCAATGCTGCTATCATGAACATGACAAAAGTATTTGTGTGGCAGATTCACAGGAAAGCTCAAGGGGATGGCTGCAAGCAATACAGAGAAAGCTGACCGCATGCAAGAGTATGCCAGAGTGCATGGGGTGTCACTAGCAGACAGTTTGGCTTTTGGTGATAGTATTGCAGACCTTCCCATGCTGGAAATAGTGAGTTACATTACTATTGAACACATTATGCAGAGAATGACACCACCTGCATTTAGAAATTCACTAACTCTCAAGTCTTGTAAGGTCAGTCCCAAGAAAGACTGTCCAATGGAGGAACCCACATTTTGCTTTGGTGTGTGCTATCAGGCTGGACAGCCACATGCGGTGAACCCAGACTCACGACTGAAGGCAATTGCTACAAAGCGTGGGTGGCCAATTCTTCAATGGTCCACCCAACCCAAGGAAACTTCACAATATGCAGCAGCTGTGTGACCTGTGAGTGGATTGTTCAACATATGCACCATCATGCAGATTGAGAGTGCAACATGTGATTCTATCACACTGGTACTAAGTAATGTCCAATTGAACTTTTAATGGTTGATAGCTTCCAAACTAACAGACCAAAGTTGACATTTCTTGCAGGTCTTCAGAAAGCAGCAGCAATACTAAAGATGCTAGGTGTCTCCATAATGTAAACATTGTAGAAGGCCTTGTGACAGTGGTCAGCATGAGTTGCCAGGTTGGCCTCATTCGGGACATACACTCCTGTTGTTGAGGTACTTGGGATGATGGCACATACAAGCTCTTGGAGGTATGACCTCTTCACAATTTTTCTCTAAACTTCCCCTTCCTTAATATTTCTTGCACTGTTGCTTATGCATATAAATTGTATCCCATGGGCATTAGATCACCTCAATCTAGTATCTGACAGATCCTTAAGCCTTCACTAGTGTCTGGCACTGCTGTTTTTGGGACACAATTCTGTGACCTTGCACACATGAGATGTAGTGTGTTTGCTGTGACAGTACTACTTGAATGATTGCAAGCTTGTGTGTCACTTTGAGGACCCATTCAGAACAAGTATTCGCCTAATCTTCCTTGTAATTTTAGTGGGGTTTAATGATGATGATGTTGTGTTCCCAGCAATCCCAATCTTTTGTGTTTTCTTCTTCTTCACGGTTGCTCTTTTGAAGCAAATTGTGGGGAGATGTATTTTGACCTCTTGGAGCTTGAAGATAAATAACATTGTAGAATTTTAGAGTTTCTTTGCCATTTTCAAAACTTTGGACTAGTTTAGGTTCTGTTAATATTAGATGTATCCTTAAACTCTCCCTCTATGCGGGCCCTAGTATGACCCTCTAGACCCTGTTTCATCCCCAATTTGACTGTAGTCAGAAAGTGAGTAAAATTGGGTAGCTTCTAATGAAACTGGGTATCAGGTTACAAAATTTGCAGGATTGTATTCTGACAAGACTTGAATAACTCAAGAATATGATCAGAAGTGAAGGCACAGATAAGGCAAATCCAAAACTGGGGGTGAAACTCCTGTGAGGACCAATTTAGGTGAGAAAAATAGTTTGGTCCCTGTTTTTCTCTCCTCTATTCAGTTTTCATCCTGACTTTTGATTTTGTTCTCAGTTTTGGTGAAATTGGGGCCCAGTAGCCCTAGTTTGGGGTTACTTTATGGGTAACCCTTTAAGCTTTTGATTCATGATTCACACATTTTGTTGTTTTGCTTGCTGCTTGGTTTGATTAATTTTCTTGATTTTAGTGCATTAGAATGGCAACCAGGAATCAAAATCCACTCATAACTCCATTACAATCATATTACATTAACATCACACTAATTGTCCATTTGGCCATTGCTTGCCCTCTATAAGACAAAGCATTTCATTTAGAAAAAACTGAAAACTAATGACAATTGATTTCAAGAGACTTGGATGTGAGCAAGTGAGCTCAAGCACCAAGCATGTGAGTGTTGATGGATTGATTTTTTTAATGGATGAATACTTGTTGAATGGGAGAAGAAGGACAATTAAATGATAATCGAACTGAAAACATGGATGAATGAACAACATTGTATGAAATAAGATGAATAGGTGAAGACAAATGATTGTGAATTTTGACTAAAGAGCAACAAATAACAATGATTTAAAAGTAGGGGGTGAATGATGGATGGATGGATAGGTGAAAGAATGAGGAATGAAAGAATTTGGATATCAAAGATGGATGAATGGAAATGGAACACGATTGAAAATAGTAAAAGGGACTATCATTACTTTTTGTTTCGTAGTTTTGAAATTCACTACCGTAGTACCTTTTCATGTTCGGCATAAATTAGATTATTTTTTAATTTGTCTATTTTTTTTGGATATTAATAGTTAGTTATGACGAAAATTTTAAAAATTCATGTAGACAACTAAGTTTGATCCCTGAACCTCCTCCTCTCTTAATGGCTACAGTAGCAACTTTCTGACCAAGTCAGCACAATAGTAATAAACTTCTTATCAATAAGCTTTTGCTTATAATAAATTTAATACAGAGTGCTGAAATTTTCAGAATTGAAATTTTAACTGTCAAATCAAGAATTGAAAATTAAATTAATTAATCGGCACTGAGGTGCCAAACCTGAAAAGGTGCTATGGTATTTGCTAGGGTTGTTGATATAATGACAAACTTTATTGTGAGGGTGGTGGTTGTTTTATTAAGGCATATTGTAGATGAACAAGGTGTAGTGCAAACAAAAATAAGGAATTGCAGTATGGGGTTGAGATTTCATGGTGTGCATGAAATTGTGGAAAGGTATGCAGTTGAAACCATAGTTGTGAAAAATTTGCAATACAGTGTTTTTTTAAATTGAGAAGCAAACGTTTCAAAAAAAGTTCATATCTAAATTATTAAAAAATCCATCTCCCTTTCAATAAATAAATAAATTGAAGTTCAGTGGTGCCACATTACCGCTAGTTTATGCAAGCAATTTTTTTTTTGTTTCCAACTAGAAATTATTTATTTATTTATTTATTTATGTTTACAAAACTTCAACATGCAACAAATCATTCGCTCTTATTTGCAATCACAAACTATCAACTCCAATTTCCACCACACTAGCTCAGTCAAAGGATCATTGGTCAACTTTGTCACATTTTTAAAATATAAAACCTTAGTAAAACTATTGTGATATCTTAAGTTGACTCCCCATATTCCTTAATTACATAATGTACATGGGAATATCTAATATCTACCATTAAATCTAGGTGCTTGTATGTAGCTATAATTTGGAAATGTTTTTGTCGTGAATGGATCATGATTCAACACATTGCTAGATTTGTATCAGGGTATTTAGAATTTATAGATTTTTTAAAAATTGTAACAAAATGTAAACTTAAGGTGTGTTCCATAATTTCACATAAGGAAAAATGCTTTGGGAAGGGATTAAAACAAAGTCACGAGCTTGAATTCAAAGTGAAGTTAATATATATAAACTAAGAAAGAATGCAATCAATGCAAATTGAAACCAACATGGTGCATAAATTAAATCACAAAAAAATTCTCAAAGGAAAAGTTGTAGTTTTTGAAGAAACCTTTCCAATGTTATATCACACACATCAATTGAAAGTAATTTGACCTTTCTATCAAATGTTTTAATGATCAAAAGTCAAACCAACCTTTTGGTACCTTATCACTTGTTCCAAAAATTGAGACACCATGAATTCCAACTTCTAAAATGGGAATTCATTTGAAAATGTTATGTTTCATTTTTGCACACTTGTGAAAATGTGTTTGAGTTTCAAAACACTCTCCTAACTTGTTTCATTTATCATCCCTAACATTATTTGCAAGTTTAAAGCTAAAGTCATGACAAAATTTATACACATCAAATGACATCTTTTAATGACCATCAAACATTTTCAAATTTAAACTACAATTGACGCACTCCCAACTCCTTAAAGGACTCAAATGTAAATCCAAATTGAAAACAACAAAAAAGTAAAGAGTCGAGGCACGTTCCTTAGCTTGCAGCACTTTGGAAGGCTAAAGGGGCATGTTAGAGCTCCAAGATGAGACTAGGAAGAATGACAAGCATCAATTACTCACACAGACCTGCACAAAACCAACATAAAGTGATTTGTGCATAGTTGGAACATTTTTGGTGTTAAGACGAGCCATGGGCAATTCGGACTCACAAGATTCACCACAGCCCGGACTTGGGGAAGCCACCACCTTCTCCTTTATAGTATACTTTGTGCCTCTCCACGAGGCCCACATCCAAATGGCATTTTGTCATGGGATTCCCAAGTGAAAGTCCCGAAATTGCAAAAGTTGGGATTTTCGCAACTTCGGGGCCCCATGAATTTACGTGCAAACCTCTGATTGAGATGAAGTCTCAAGCAAAGTTGTAGCCCTTGTCGATATCTTTCCAATGACATGTTGCACATTACCTTCACGCAAATAAATCGGGTCGATTCCTGACTTTTAGTGGTCGGGAGTTAAACTGCCAATTTGACTCCCGGCCATTCTTTTGGCCATAACTTGTGTTTCAGATGTCCAAATGGATGATGCAAGACCATTTTAGACATCTATGTTTCAATAACTTTTCAATGATATAAAGAATTTTTCAATTTATTGAGTTTTGACCCCTGCAATCGCTCTTTGAACATTTAAGAATCCATTGGTAGTCCAATTCCAAAGGTGGAAGCTCCCTTGGGAGTGTGAGGGTCTATTCCCTCACACTCTCTTGCATTTTCGGGAACATGTGGCGTGACTCCCAGGCTTCCTTCTTGGCCCGTGACTTTACAAGCCTTTGCCTTGGCCACGAGCCCAAGGTTAAAGTTGTGTTAACAACTTTGTTTTGAAACTTTCATTTTATTCAACCTCATTATAATTCTCAAAATGTAATGAATATGTGTTAATAAAATGTAAAGTTCATTTGGACCCACATTTTGTGAATTGTTTATTTACAAGTGTTATTGTCAAGTGTGGTTTTGTTGTTTTTAAAAAAAAACATGCAAAAATATTTCATATTATAATTTTTGATGTTAATTTGAAATTTTATAATTAAAATCCATAAACATAATATTTCATGAGATCATATGAAACTTGATCCCCTCACATTTAATTTTGTAAATTTAAACCATTAATAGGTAAATCGTAAAATATGTGTTAACCCTAGATTTGATTTGGTTCCAAACATTTTGGGTCCTTTCATTTTAATCCAAATTTCAAGGTTTTCAAAAAATTCAAGTATAATTTTCATAATTTCAAAATTGCAATAACTTTTACATTGTTAGGCATGGGTTATAATAATTTTAACATTGTTGAAAATAATACTAAGTAATTGTTGTAACCTTAGCCTTCAACTTGTGACCAAAATAAGGGCTTACAAAGGTGTGGATCGAGAGTGAAGCCTAGGAATCACATTTCATGCTCCCAGGAGTGTAGGAAGGTGTGAGGGAATGAACCCACACACTCCCAAGTGGGTGTGGACTTTGGGAGTTAGAGTCCTAATGGACTTTCAAATTTTTAAAGAATAATTTTAGAGGTCAAAATTCATTGGATTGAAGAGTTTCATATACCATTAGAAATTTCTTGGAACTTAGACGTTTAAAATGGGCTCACATGTCCCATTTGAATACTTAATGCACAAGTTATGACTGAAAGAAGGGCTGAAAGCAAATTGTCAATTTGACTCCTGACCATTAAAAGTCAAAAATCGCCCTGACTTATTTGCGCAAGTGGTGTGCCACATATCATTGGAAAGCTCTTGACAAATGTTATAAAAAAAATTTAACCTCACTTCAATCGTAGGTTTGTACAAAAAGTTATGAGCCTTCAAAGTTGTGGGAGTCTTAATTTTGGGAATTTCAGGATTCCCAACTTGGGAGTCATGGGACAAAATGACATTTGGGTGCAGGCCCTATGGCTCGACACTGAAAGTACTATAAGAGGGAAGGTGGTGGCTTCTTCCAAGTTCGAATCATGTTGAATCTCGTGAGTCTGTGTATGCATGTGGTTCATCCATGCACCAAAAGTGTCTCAACCACGCACTAACCAACTTGTTTGGTTTGTGTAGGTTTGTGTGAATAATTGACCCGTTTGTCATTCGTCCTAGTCCCCATCCCGAAGTTTCAGCAAGCCCCTCTACCCCCAAAATGTTGTAAGTTAGGGAATGTACTTGAACTCCTCACTAATAAAAAAAGGTTCCACAATAGGACTTATTTATAAATACAAATTTAAAATGGGATAATTGATTGTTAGTGCCAATAGATTACTTTCACATCAATTATTACAAATTAGACATAGATAATCACACAATGGAAATGGTTCCATCAATCTATCCACTTCGTTGTTCACATTTTCCATCCTTTGTGAAGACCAAAATTGGGTATCAATTTTCCAAAATTATAAGAAAATGTAAACATTATATCTTTTGCCTTGACCCTATTGTTTAAAATGCATTAGAACATGAATATTTGAACTTTTTACATAAAGATAGACCTTTTGCATGAAAAAATGTCTTGTTACATGAGCCTATGTTGGCCCCCATACTTTGGTGGGAAAAATTTAGAAGAAATGGAACAAATTTTGATTTTTGCAAACATTGAACCAATTCTTGTCCAAATAAACATACAAATGATAGAATCAATGGCAATAATTGAAGCCTTAAAAGAGGTGAATTTAAATTACATTGAAATTAACAAGGTTTGACAATTCCAACTAGAGTTGAAAAGAATGAAAATTTAGCTAGACCATCATTTACATGGTGGTGTGTTCATAGGATGTTATCTTTTTTATAACATCAAAGTCCATCTTTTGTAGCTTCATAAAAATATATATGAGACATAGGAGGCATTAGTTCAAATGAGGTATATGAATTTGAGGTTCAATAGAATAATTGTAAAATTCACGTAGAAGATTGGGTGCAAAAAAAGGAATAAAAAGATTTCTTGATGCATTCAACTATGCTTTGGAAGCTTTGATAGCTTGTTTCAACAACAACATTAATTTAGTTACATTTTTGGTAATTAATGATTCACATATGAAATCAATAAACACACATTCACATGATTTAGCATGGCCCAAACTTGAGAAAATTCATCATTTTCATCCCTATAGTATATTATGTAGACAATGACGAGGACTACATTGAAATGACATAAATCCCTATGAATTTTAAATGAGAATCTAAAAATTTCATAAAACTATCAAGTTATGAACTAACATATTTTGTGGTTCATGACTCCCCCATATAAACTTTGATTTGAAACATTTCAAAGGAAATGTTATATATAACCCTTGAAGAGAACTTTCCAACATCATGTCACACTTGGAATTTGTTTTTGGAATGTACTTTGTTTCAAAAATTTGGGACATTCACTTGGGAATGTTGGGATTCACTTTCACATACTCATGGAAATGTGTTTGACATTTTCATGGCTTGTTTTCCTTGTCATGGTTTAATTTACTTGTGAACCCAAGGCTAGGGTTGTAATAATGAATGTCATTTTGCACTATAGAATATGCATTAGAGATATTATAATGTGGTCTTGGTTTGATTTTATAAACAAAAAAATTTATATGTGTATGTAAAATTTACTATGCAACCTATAATATTTAATTGCATCAACATACTTTGATTTGTACACTTTCAGATTTCATGTTAATCTAAAAAAATTGGGTTACAATTATGAACATGTGTATCTTTGCATTTTCAAAAGTTGAATTGGGTGTTTATCAATCACAATGATTCATGCATTTAGTGTTGATGTGGATGTACTTTCAAAGTTAATAACATACATGTGCAATCTAGGCATATTTATGTAGTGAAATAATGTAGCGTTGTGGTTGCAAACTAAGCCAATATCTTGTTATATCATCATTAAAAAAAGTTAATTAATTGATATATGTTTGGCATGCCATGTATAATCAAATTAATCAAGTTAGTTGCAATATATGTGCCACGTGGCACCCATATATATGCTAAAATGTTAATCAAGCCCATCAAAAGACATGCCATTTGACAAGCACATTAGTCATGGAATGGTTTGGGCATGGGCATTTAATCACTTTTATTAGCATGGACACCTACGTATCATTAAACACTTCGATCAAAACTAACACATTAATAAACACTTAATCAAAACAAACATAATTAAGTTTGTATAAAAAGGAATTAGTTTGTTTTGACTTAAACCATTTTTGTTTAATGTTTATTTTGATTGGAAATGTGATTAAAGTTAGTATAAAAACACTAATGTATAAACAAAAATATATATTAAAAGATAACAAATTGTCAAATGATAATAAATAAAGTTTTAACCTTTTATTAAAATGATGACTTTTGAAGCCATTTGTTGAATTTGTGGCATCATAGAATTGAATGTTGGTTGGGTATCAAAATTGTTAGTTAAGAATTGGCAGTTCCGATTCCAAGTACCCCAAAACTTAACCATAACCAGTTTTGACCTCAAGAAGTGGCCATAAATCATAATTGATTTGAAAGCCTGGATTTAGAGTTGGGGTGCAACTAAACCCCCAATTCTAGATTGTGATTTTTTGGAATTGAAATTGGGGGTCTAGTTTTTAGTTGGACTAGGAATTGAAACCAAAACAAACTTTTGAAAAAAAGTTTGTTATGCTTTCATGATTTAAAAGTTTGGGGGGTTCAATGTTTTAGGGCATGGGAGTAGGAATGACAGTTTTTTTCACTTTTTACTCCTCATTCTCTTTATTCTCTCTTTAAGTTTTTTTCCTTATTTTCACTTTAAGTTGTATCCTTTGTTTTTCAATTTCACAAGTCCTCAAGCTTTGTTGCTTTCACCAAATTGAAAACTCACTTGGTAAGTTGTTTAACCAACTCCTCCTCTTGGTGGTTTTCTTCTCATTGCTATTTGTTTTGGAGGTCATCTTATAAGTCGATTTTTTTTTGGTTTTGTGGCATGGCGCATGTTTCATTGGAATGGTCATCTTTTTGGGGTGCGCATCTTGGCAGTCATTTTTTGATTGTTGGTTGTGTGCCTTGGTGGTCATCTTTTTGTTTTTGGTGAATATTCCCTTATATTGGCGATCAATCTACTCATTGTTTGTCTTGGTGATCATATTTTTGTTGTTGTTCGTTTTGGCGATCTATCTTCTTGTTACTTGTCTTGGTGATTAACTTTTTATTATTACTTGTCTTAACAATCATGTTTTCATTATTGTTCATCTTGGTAGTTGTTTTCTTGTTGTTGCTTTTGGTGGTCATCTTCTCAAATTGTTCATCTTGGTGGTTGTTGTTTTCATTGTTGTTTTTGGGAGTTGTCTTCTCATTGTTGATTTTGGCATTTGTCTTTTTGTTGTTGTTTGTTTTGACGGTTGTCTTTTCAAGGTTAAGGTGCGGGTTACTATTTTCACATTTTTTATCACTAATAGTTAAAAACATGGAGAATTTAAAGGATGTGGGAAGATAAGTAGTGTATCCCACAAAGGGTCCATTAAAGATGGATAGTTGTGGTTTTGCAACAATTTATTGTGCAACTACTTGAACAACACCAATGGAAAATAGTTTGAATGTAGATGTTATAGTGTAGTGGGACTTGTTGGCAAAACAATGAAACTTTTGGAAAAACAAACAATGCAAATAAAAGGTCTTTTATGCACCCATGGGCCTTTTATGGACCTATGAATTATTCTTTAGTAAAGAAAATCAAGTTGAAACTCCAATTTAAACCAATCGAAAGAATTAGAATGTGTTGTTTATTATTCAAGTGTTCCAATTACATGACAAAAAAAAGGTGTGATAAATTATAAATCTACAAATGATATTTTCATTTTGCAAGCACTTGGGAAACCAACCATCAACAATATTGGGGCTAATGGAGTGAATAAGAAAAGGGTGGGCCAAAAGGAAAAACGCACCCAACAAAAAAAAAAGGTTTGGCCCAACCCCTAGTGTTAGTTTTGATTTTTTTAATACAATGTTGCTCATTATCCCAAAGATGATCCCCATCAAAAGCAATTTGAGGAAGACCTTGTGTTGTTAATAACTAAAGAACTTGTGTCGTCATTTGTGGAGGCACCATTTTTTAGGAAATTAGTTTTGAAGCAAAATCTCCACCTCAATTTTCCATCGAAATGGGTTTCAAGAAAGGGTCTGTTGCTTAAGGTGGCAAAAAATACCAAAGAAAATTTTGTATATTTCACTTGCTTCATGTAACATTTTCACCATGAATTTTGATCTTTGGATGGTAAAAGGAAGTGTTGATACTTTTATTCAAATTGTACATTTTTTGAATGACAACTCGGAATTTTGTCATGTAACCAAGGGATTTTTTAAGATTGTAGAGACCACAAAAGGTGTTTTGGCTTTGCAAATGAATGACTTGCTTGTAAAACATGGGCTCAATGTTCATGTTCTTGTATATGTCAAAGATCAAGCAAATAATCTTTTCCATCATGACTTTCACTTTTACTTTAATTGTGTCTTGAATTGTGTCTTTGAAATTTTGGGGATGTTAGTTCCTTTTGTAAGGATTTATTGGGGCAAGTGTTGGCAATGTGCCATGGATGATACTAAAGTATGTGTTAGTTTGACTTCAATTTCAATCAAGTTGGCACAATCTATATTGTAAAAAACCATAACTTGGACAAAGAAAAGTGATAAGAGATGACATGAATTGCATAAAGCACACCTAGATGTGGGGGTGTCTCCATGGAAATTGAAGAGTCTTGTGAAGATTTGGTTTGTTTCAAGAGTCGTCCTATTGTAAAAAATTCTTAAATTCAAAAATGTCATCACCTTTTACTATGGAAACAAATGTCTTTGACATTCCAACAATGTGTGCCAAGTCCGTAGGTATGGGTAGGAGCCCAAATTATTTTCAATACCCTTGGGCTTATGGTTTAGCAATGTGTGTTGAACCAAAGTCGAGGTTATTGGTTGTTATCAAATGCACTTGCTACCATTGCAACTTTTATATGTCAATTTTGATAAGATTTGTTGGGGCATAACTTTAGTGACACCTAAGATTTTGATGGGTAGTTCCATATCTTCCAAAAGAACATGCCAAGATAAGTGGTGTATGTTTTAAACCCTTTCATATCATTTATGGTTTATGTTCAATCGACAAAAGTTCACAACATGTTGGCTATGATGTTAAACCCCTGTTACAAGGGGTTCAAATTGGTTATTTAGTATGTTGGCAAGAAGAAAACACTATAGATTGTAAACGAATACAATTGTTAGGTATTACTTCCCTTCCTTGTCCATGAATACCATTCTTGAATCCAAATGATGCAAGTGTTGGAACTCCTAGTTGCTTTACATCCCAGAACATTGAAAGTACAAGCCTATATGATCTTATTGAAACCAACAAGGAGATGGCTTCATCAGTTGTCAAAGAACAACTAAACTATTTCCAAGTCAAAAAATTAAGAGAGGATGAGTGCAAGAATCCACTAGCATGGTGGAGAGTGCATGAAGTATAGTTTCCTTATGTTGGGTTTATAGCTTGACAAATATTGGGGATTGTTGGTTTTTAAATTGAGGCAAAAAAAGTTTTTAGTATTGCAAATATTTGCACAAACCTCAAATGCTTTTGGTTGAGCATTGAAAATCTTAACATGCTTATAAGCATCTACATGAATTAGCTGAATGATGTTCATGTTCAAAGCTTGGCATCCATGGTGCAATTCATGGATTTGGAAGAGGCCTTGATGGAAGGAAATGAAGACCTCATTCATAAGGTTGGGCTTTTGCAAATTAAAGAAATTGATTGGCTTTAGGTAATCTTTTTTGTTTGTTTTGCATTTGTCAAATAGTTTTCTAAATTAAATTGAGTTCGTGTTGTCATTTTTGTTTTTTTTTCCCTCTTGGATCTTGGAGCAATGGAGTGGCCATGGAGTGAGATTGATTAAAACCTTAACCTATAATTTGGAGCAACAGAGTGGCCATGGAGTGAGGTTGATTTAAAACCTTAACTCTTGGAGATGATGGAACCTTTAAAAATTTGTTAAACACCATGTTTAAGGTTTTTGCCTTTGTTACACCTTCTTGCATTAAAGTTAGCTTGTACCCTTGATTTGGCTTGGGTGTATTGGGATGCACAATTGAAAATTTAGAG
>Ga0209208_10005781_pt1 | contig 17145 bp, 12 predicted proteins | sample S1TSphfallax_3_FD_187694 | JGI IMG/M metagenome (GOLD analysis project Ga0209208, IMG submission 187694) | Host-associated microbial communities from peat moss isolated from Minnesota, USA - S1T2_Fd - Sphagnum fallax MG (SPAdes) (version 2) | ecosystem: Host-associated > Plants > Peat moss >...
GGTTTTACCCTACGCTTATAATGTGAGAAATTTGGCCCATAATCCTACCATTTCTACAACAACATGGAATGGTGGCCATTGCCGGGTATGTTACCTTATGCTATGATTTGCGGCCTTGCCACATATGTGTATGGTGTACATGCTTGAGGTTATGGTACATTTGTAAGATTTATGGTTGTCATTATTTGTTAGGGAAGGCTTCATCTGAAGGTCCTCATATGTATGTTTGAGAGCATAGGAACAAAAGCTGTTTAGCCTGAGTTTTGTAGCCTAAAAGTCAAGGGAAAAAGCCTTCCCAGATGAAAAGCAATTTTAAATTTCTAAGCAGAAGTTCCTTCTGAAAATGGAATGTGTCAGATGCAGAGTGGCGAGTAAAGTGCCATTCATTTTTGTTTTTTTGTGTTTTTAGTTTCAATTTTTTGACTTTGTGACAGTGGATTTTTCGCTGGAGTTTTTTTTTAACACTGGAATGAAAAAAAAAATCCAAATTTTCTCCCCAAAAAATGTAAAATAGAGAAAATTTGTCACCAAAGAAATCACTTCATTGTAAGATGGACAATTTAATTAAATTCCCTATTTCAAGATATATTTGCAACCATGAACTCTGTGTCATCCCATATGTCTATGGTGGAACAATAGACTACATTTCCCTATTGCAATTATCTGTGGGTAAAGCCACTCCACAGCACATGCCTTGTTCACATTTCTATTATTATTTTGTCGGCCTTTTGCCTAAGGCCAGGATATTGTGTTTAGATTCATTATAGTGAACATAGCTTAAGGGATTTTGGCCCCTAGATAGTAGGTCTATTTCTATAGGAGGATTTTCAAAAGATGATATTTTTTGGCTTGTGTTGAAACTTGATATTAGTTATAGAGTTATGATTTCTTGAAGGATTTTGGTTTCTTTTAGAGGAATTTTTTGAAGGTTATATTTTTGCATGGTGAAATATTTGAATTTTCATAATTCTTCTTTTGCCTTAAGATACTTTTTGTTGTAAATGGCAAGGCCACAATGTGACACAGCCCTTGTTTATCTTTGGTGAAATATACTTTTAAAAATGTCCTTATTTACCCAATTGTAATTTGTGGAATTCCAAATTTTAACTTGGTAGTAAAGTGAATTAGAGACCTCTAAAAGCAACTCCCTTGCTTTGGCATCAAGGTTAACATGGCTTTCTTGCCACCATCAATTGTGTCTTTTATTGAAATTAATTTCAATGTACATTCAAATTTCACACTTCAGTTGTTGAATTGAAAAGGTCTAACCATTATTGACTATTCAATTTGTTTTGGTAAAGTGAACACAGACACACATGTGAATTGGATTGAACTTGACAAAGTTCATTTTTGTAAGGAATAAAAAATATCCCAAAAAAAGAAAAAAAAGAAAAAATTGATGGTCGAAACCCTCACGCTAAAAACAAAAGGGAAGGCCAAAAAGAAGCCAAAAGACACGCAACCCACAAGAACCAAAGAAGGGAGAAAGTTAGTCCCTTTCATGGTAGGAAATTATCTAACCCATAGCATTTCTAATGTCACATGCATGCAAATCGTGAGATCTAATAGTAATAGGTGGCCTAAAACAAGCATGTCCTGCCAACACAATCTTCTTCTCTATGGCAAAAATTGAAGCATGTTGAAGAGCAATACTAACACATTGTTGAATGCAAAGATACAAGGATAAACAACCTCTTAATCATCTATTGTGGAAAAGATGAGCATGTTCCTTAATAAAACAATCCATATCACATTTGGATGCATTGTGCACCTCCATGGCTATCAGAATAAAGTGGTGCCTTTCATGGATCCTTTTATACTTGCGAATATTAGCAATGGTGCTAAGTTCCACGGTTGCACTTGCTAGTTGACTAATGACACTCATAGCCACCACCTCTAGTGTCAAATCCATAAGCACCACATTGGTAACAAAGACTTGGTCCTTGTCGGTCATGTAGAGATCAACTCATGATAAAACTCTTGATGTGAAGGCATACCACTACTTTTTCCACACAGTGTCCACTTTTTCGAGCGAAGGCATACATGACATCTTTAATGGTGTCATGTGTGGCTATCCATTGACCTCCGAACAGACAACATGTCAAATGTGTCTAACTCATGTCCACACTCACATGTGAGAAGACTAAATGTTGAAGGCTAAATCATGGATTGATTAGAAGTGGATTGTCAAATTAAAACTCATGAAGTCATGTCCTGCAATGTCTAAATAATTCCTATTTGATTGTTTTCAACTACTAGAACCTATTTAGAGTTATGAATCATGCCAATGACCAAAGCAATTGTCGTCCATGGCAACCAAACCTTGGATATGGTAGTTGTGGATGCATGTATATACATTTTACTTCTACCTATGGACTTGTTTTTAGAACATCTACACCATAATATATTAAATGTCTTATCAACAACAACTTCACGGTATAAGGAAATGAAGATGTTGATGGTGTAATCGATTGTAGCACCTACATCATTGAAAAAAACTCGCTCTAGTAGTTGAAGTTCCTTATACTAACACCACTAACATGCAAAGTAATGTCATCACCAAAAGTCAGAACATTGTGTGAAAGTGAGATTTTATTTTATTTTTACTTGTGTTGTTTACATTCATGTTTGTGTTCTTGTTTCTATTTTTTTGGTTTGATTGTGTTTTTCACAATGTTGGGTGTTCATGATCTTTGGGGATCCACGTGTCAAGTTGTGTCATAGTTTTTGTTGTGTTTTTGAACATCCACATGTTATGAAGGTTCAATAGAGGTGTCTAATTTGGACTTGTCATGTAGGTGCATCATTGCAATTGCAAAATCTTCATTACTCATGGCCATTTTCCCTTTCACCACAACCTCTTGTTCTTGGGGTTGTTTTGACTTTCTTTAATCATGTTTGTTTTTCTCCCCTCCTAACCTTTTTAATATTTAATTTCATGGATTTCATGTTTTGATTTTTCACTCCTAAATTGACCAATTCCTCTAATGAAAATTAATGTCTTTGACTACATTCTAATAACAAATTTGTGAGGAGAATTTTAAGTATTTTGCAATGCTTTAGCTTATTTTTTGAAGAGTAAGACTATTTTTTAAAAATTTTGCTTGTTGATATTAGTGCACTAAGAGTGAAAGTTGTGCTCAACAACCCCAACATTGCAAATACCCATTCAAAATTCATGCACTAATTAAATTTGTTTTGTGATTGTGTTTTTTTTTTTTCTGAACAAGAAAATAAAGTTCTTTAGGTTTTGATGTTGTTATTGTATTGTTCCTTCTTTTTCATCTATCTTTGTTCTTTTTGTGAAGATTTCATAATTTTTTTGTGAGAGGTCAAAAAGTAACAAACGATGTTTGTTAAGGTCTATCTTATGTTTATAAAGATGCCAAACTTTTCCAACCCAAGCCCAACAAGCTCCCCCAACACCTTACTATTTATAAAGTTATTATGGCAATTTATGGTGAATTCCACAAAGAAATGGGAGTCTATCCAAAACAATGGATTATGGAGATCAAAGATGTCGTAACCCTAACGTTGGGCTCGCAACCAAAATAAAGGCTTGCGAAGGTGCGGGCCAAGTATGAAGTCCAGGAGTCACATTTCATGTTCCCGAGAGTGCAAGAGAGTGTGAGGGAATTAACCCTCACACTCCAAAGTGAGCTCCCGCTTTGGGAATTAGTGTCCCGGTGGACTCTCGAATTTTTATAGAGCAATTTCAGGGGTCAAAACCCATTGGATTAAGGAGCTCCTTATATCATTGGAAAGCTCTTGGAACGTAAATGTTCAAAATGGGCTCGCATGACCCATTTGGACACTTAACACACAAGTTATAACCAAAAGAAAGGCCGGAAGTCAAATTGCCAATTTGACTCCCGACCACTAAAAGTCAGGAATCACCCCGATTCCCTTGCGTTTAAGTGGCATGCAACATACCATTGGAAAGCTCTTGAAGAGGGCTACAACTTTTCTCTGGACCTCATTTCAATTGAAGGTCTACACACAAAGTTATGGGCTCCCAAAGTTGCGAGAATCTTAGCTATGGGAATTTCAGGACTCCCACTTGGGAATCTGAGGACAAAATGACACTTGGGTGTTGGTCTTATGGCTAGGCACAAAGTATACTATAAGGGGGAAGGTGATGGCTTCCCCCAAGTCCAAGCCGTGATGAATCTTGTGAGTCCGTGTTTGCTCGTGGTTCATCCGTGCATCAAAGTGTTCCAACTATGCACTAACCAACTTGTTTAGTTTGTCCAAGTTCGCATGAGTAAATAAATTGCTTGTCAATCTTCCTAGTCCCATCTCGGAGCTCCAGCATGCCCTTTTACCCCCAAAGTGTTACGAGCTAGGGAGCATGCCCAACTCCTTACTCTTCCATTGTTTTCACCTCAAACTCACATTTGAGTCTATCAAGGAGCTTGGGAGCGCATCAAAAGAACACATATCACGTTGGTTGTTTGTTAATTCCTTCCTATCAATAACATTCATGATTGCCCTTGTTGGCTTGATATGTATGGGCCTTAAAGCATGTGGGTAATGTCATTTAATACTTGTTTTTACAAACAAAAAAAAGATTAAAAAGAATTCAAGAGATGAAAACTAATACATTTGTGTTGTAACTTTCATCTTGTAAAAAAATGTTTTTGAATTATGGAACATGCCCTAAGTTTGCAAATTTTCACCATGATTCGATTAATTAGTCTTAATTTTGCAAAGAGGGCATGTTAACTATATATATATTTTAGATTAATCTAGATTCTACTCAATAATACAAATTTAAAAAGCAAGAATTTAGAACATTTTTTAAACATGAGTACACAACTAAATTATTTTTAAAATCCTAGCTTGTTTGAGTGAGTGTTTGTATTATAAATATGATCAATCTTTGACACTAACTATTTCTCAAGAGGCCTACAAACAAAATAGAAAATCTTGAGCCAAAATTATTAAAATTTTAAGGAATCAAATTCAAGACCTTCCCAATAATGGATAGTCCAAATCAATGGGATATTTAATAACTTCATTAATTAATTAATTAATTAATGCAATTATTAACTATTGTTCAAATTTTAGAATATTCAAATTGTTCAACTTTTTATCAAAAAATTAATTATTTCGACATATGTCTACCAATTATTAGTTGTGGTACATTACTCATTTTTTATTTTATGCTTATTTTGTGTTCATTCTTTAAAATCCCCCAACTTGGGGGTGAACTATCCAAACAAAAGATGAACCCACACAAAAAAAGGAACCATGACATTAACTTGGTTTATTGATTGGGTTTAAATCCATTCCAATGGATTCACCACCTTCAATGCACTCACACACAAACCTAATCCTTGTTTTATCCTCTCTTTCCACAAAGCTCTTATTATCTCCCCAACAAACTTGCTCTTCATTTCATCCTCACTCTCCACAAAGACACAAACACACATAGATGGGCTACATATGAGACACACACATAACAAGGATGTGACTTGATAGAGACAATGTACAAGAAAAGAAAAACAACACACACACATAGATGCTATGATTTGATCTTCATTTCAATTATGAAAACTATAAACAAAGAATCAAAAGATAATGAAGGACATACACACAAAACTTGCTAGAAATTGTAAAGTGATGATCCCCAAAACAGACCTTGATTATTTTTAAAACCTTCAAAAATGCTTGATTTGAAACAAAACTTGTAAAATACATATTACAATAGCTTCCATCAATGCTTGCTCCAAAAACCTCCAACAATGACCTCCAAACAAGTCGCTATGCATGCACACATGCACAATCTTATTGGAAATCATCACAAAATGATGAACATTAAAAAAAAATCTTGTTCCAAATACCTCGTTTGCTTTGAAAACCTCTAGGAGCAACCTCCATGCAAATCATCACATTTTTCACAATACAATTTTTCACAAGGTGAAAAATGCATGATACTTGAGATGAAACTTTGCAAGAATAAACTCAATTGTCTTGAAATCAAGGCTTAAAGAACCTTTAAAAAAACCACCTTTTGTAAATGTATTGTAATTTTATCTATTTGTATTGTATATTTAAAATTGTTAATTTGATAATGAGTTATGAATTCTATAGATAATTGACATAGAAGGGGATGTCACAACAATAGATTGATTTGAGGTTCACAAAAATTGTATCATATTCCAACATTTGTGGTGCTCTCCTTTTCGAAAGCCCAATGTAGTGTTTATTAATGATTATCTAGGTTGGAATGTCCATCAATGGCCATATTCATTTTCAAATACTTATTAATTACACTTTACACTTAATGTCATATGGACAACATTAATCAAAGTTTAATCTCATTTGTACAAACACCAATTCTCAAAGGTAACTTACCTCAAGAACTTTAGATCATTATTAACCCATTCAACATGTAATACAACTAATTAAAAATCCTTTAATCAACCCCCATTTGACCTAATTACCTTAAATTAAAACCTCCAAGCCAACCTTTTCACAACCCAACCTCATCACCCAAAGTATTTTTTGTGGCCTCCATCCCAACCTAAATCCTACTGCCTTAAGTTAATCTCCCCCTTCCATGGATGCTACTAGTATTGGATCCATTTTTTGTATTTGAAAATTTGATGACTTGTATTTATTCCCCCCACAACAAAATGACCACCAACTTATCAATTAAAAAAATTTAAATGTCCTTAGTTTGAACCATTCATGTTGTTTAAAGATTCTAAAACCACCAAATCATGTTCACAAAATGATACTTATCAAAGTAAATTCCAACAACTCTTCTTGTTCATAATGTTGATATAAAAGTATTCATTCATGAATGTTGAAATCCACACATGTGAACCAATAATAGAATGTTGTCCTCTAACTTACACATAGACAACAATTTCAATAGTAGACTAGGTCAAAAATCATCAACCCTATGGGGTGGTTTTTGGCACACCTACCTTAAGAAGTATTTTCTAGTTTTATTCAAGCAACCCATGTTAATATTTATTACAATCACCAAATTTGAATTTTCAATGTTGGTGTTATATTAAACCAAGGGCAAGGGAACTCTTCCTATTTGTAATGTATTTTGAGTCTAAAAAAATATTACATCCAAACTCCAGGCAAGTGTACATGGATTGTTGTATTTTTCCTTTCTCTCTATTGATGATTCTATATGAGGTTTTCCTTTTTCACAAAGAAAAAGTTATCAAACTTTTGGATGGCCAAACACCAGTATTGATGTGCAACATGCTTGAACAAATAATAGGTTTAGTGAAGAGATCCAAATGGCAACCTGAATGGGATGTTTTTATTGCTATGTTATCGTAAATTCCCAATGATGTTACTGAACTTCATGATGGTATTAAGTATTAACATACAATTCCACTTTAGTTTTACACTTGAAAATTGCACATAACATGCCCATAAATTGTTGGCATGTAAGAGCAAGAAGACATTCTATGGGCATGTTATGTTATGAGTGTGCACACTCAATTTTCAGGTCCAGGAAAGGGCACCTTCATTCTCCAGACAAGTATATACTAAAAACCAACTTTCTAAATGCTATCATGAAACCCTAAACCCTAAACATCAAACAATTCACGCCATTGTCCCCAAGTCTGAAGATGTTGCTCACTGACCAACTATAGAAATCCCTCAATTGTATGTGTAGAATGGCTTGTGCAGAAAGGAGGATATGTTGAGAGGGCCCATGCTCTAGAAAGCATGCTTCCATTTTGAAAAAACTGCAAAGAGTAGAAACTTGTATGGGGATATTGATATAGGAGACCCACACTGAGATATCTTGGACTTCAGGACTTCCAGAGACATCTGTTGCTTGCACTGTGTGACTGTGTGCCTTCACTCAAGTAATGCCAGAAGCACATGCCATTTGGTGATAGGGCCTGTACATGGTAATTTGAATGAAGTTTAGCCATGCTGTTGCCAGTGGAGATGTTCTTGGTTCACTATCCACTACTTGAATTATTTTATGTTGACATGGAGCTGCAATCACTTTAATCCTATGCATGGCTGATCATCAAAATCAGGGCTTAGGATATAAAATCCGTAACACTAAATCTCCATGAATACTGAGAATTTCTCCATACTTCAGTTAAGTCATTATGATCCAATAAAACCTAGACACTGCCAACCTAAGAGATCCATAGCACCTATCTGTAAAAAAATTCATGGCAGCCCAGATCTCCTAGAGGCCCTTCCATCATCTGGCAGTAATAGCTTATTATGATGAGGACTTTTACAGTCCATATGACTATCTGTTATGTTTGATGCTATACAATATGTCAGCTTAGCTTCAAGGCACTTCACATTCAGAGATCAACTGCATTTAGTGGAAAGTAAGAATTGTATTCAGCAAACATAGAAATATGGTATCCTCAAATGTGCATGTTCAATTGAACCCTTGACAGCTTTCTCCCTCTGTAAAGACAGTGCCAGTACACCATGGTTGCCATTTCTGGGATAATCTTCAGATTTCTCCAATCCAAAAAGCAAAGCATTAGCATTTCATCCTCATGACATTACTGAGCCACTATAATAAAATCTATGGTAGCCTGTTGTGAACCTTGCACAGATCCCTTTAATATTGTCTTTCCAGAATACTTAATGTAGAGAATATTAGCTGAATCCTTGCTGCAAAAACAAATCAGCTTGACAACAACCGAACTCAAAAACCAAATAGATTTGACAAGCTATCAGAATGACAAAAATCCATTGGTACAATGTACTGTGTCAAAGCCTCTGTTCCAAACTTTTCTATGTAAAGAACAAAATTAACAGAGCCCTGCAGCTGCACATCCTGGAGAAAGGTAGCCTTTGGAATATGGGCAAAGAAATGGGTTAGATGATCAGAGAGGGATGGCCCCACTTATAATTCAACATTGTTAATAATCAAATGTTTCCTGACAATTCCCTAGCAGATTTCTTACAACTGCTAACATCTTTCAGTGGACTGTTGAGCTTCAACAAAGAAACAAATTGGTTAGAATCTGTATGAGTTCTACCTAAGCCTAGGAAGCAATTGCTTCGCGTGGGCTGTCCACCAATTAACCTACCTAGCAGTCTTTTGAATCTTGGCACCTTTCAGTCTCAGTGTTGCTTAGCAACTCTGTCAGTGCTGCCATCTCCTGTTTTTGTTTCTCCATCAGGAAGCCCTGTGCCATTGATGTAATGATTGATGCCAGAAAGCCAGCCATCATGAGAAGCACAATTGTATTCCATACAAACGCAATTGAGTACTTTCCTTGCATGGGCTGCCAGAAAGAAAGTTGTGATTAAAACCCTGTACTTAGGTTGAAGAGTGTGAGTAACAAAGGCAGCAATACATGGTTTTTATGAGAAAGGAGAGCAACAGCTGTTCATGAAATTGTGATACCTTAGCAACCACTTGTCCATTAAAGCTGTCCTTGGCATTGCCCAAGGCAGACATGATTCGAGGAGAGAACTGGGCAAAGATAGGGACATGCGATATGACCCATTCTAAACCTGCTTCAATGAGTTCCAAAAGGTGTGCATTGCACCCAAGTATAATAAACACTGTCTGCAACCAGAACCAACATCAATCTTCTCAGAGATGGAACAACAGATAAACTGATACCAACAATGACTATGCATACACTGGACTAGTTTGGACACATCAGAATTCTTGACAGTTTATTTCTGACTATATCTGAGAGATAGAGGAATCACCTGGATATGTGTCTTGATTAAAGCTTTGCCAAGCAAAGTAGCCAAGAAGAACTTCCAGAAGGGGACAAGAAATTGCCCACACATGATGCCTGCTAGATCAAACAGTGGATTTGGCACCTGCATCATATCATCCCTTAGATAAGAGAGGCCACAAACTAAGAAAGAAAACTCCTGCTATGCTGAAAGGAAATTATACTCATAACAACTATCCATACTCACCAAAACTGCACTCCAAAGTTGGCACTGTTAACATACAGGGTGCAATAAAGCAACAGTGATACCATTTGGCAGAGGGAGAATACCGAAGCAAAAAGGAGGATTGTGAAAAAACCAAATTCATGAAAGCGTAAAATGGTCCATCGCTTCAAAAGATCAAACAGGCCTGTGCCTCCTGACTCTTCTGGGTTCACAAGATCATCAAACTCTTTCACCCTTTGCCCTGACAACCGTGCTGCACTGATGCACAAGTTCACCATGAGAGAATGCACTACACTGACCATGCTCTTGATTCATTCAAGCCAGAGATGTCATTGATGCCTAGTTTTAAGATCTTTTGCTAGCACCATGCACTGCAGTCAACCAGAATTTCAACACTGCTATAGTGAATACCCAAATCCTGTATCAGAAGCATTATTCAACTACCAAAGACTACCAAATCCAGCACCAACATTTAGTGCTTGAATGGTGTTCTTGGATGCTGGTGCTCAGTGAGGTGACACTGGACAGACCTGCCCGTGAGACAAAATAAGGGGGAAGCTCTCCAAGCGCAGTGCCTAATCCCCACAAAACAACTTCCAGCTGCACTTGAAGTAAAACCTTGTGAAGAGGAACCATGTATCGATCAAGACCATCTGTGACAAGGCGGGGGTACATGGGTGGCCCTATGAGAGAACAGTCCTTTGTCTGCCATGATGACCCGAGTCCAAATTGGGGGGTATCATATGGTGCACACTTCAAGTCTACACGCCCACACTGCGTAGCTCGTATTGTGAACATGGCAATGTGTGGCCCAAGATACAACACAAACGTATGTAGACCTGAGCCTGTTCAACAGTAATTTCACCACAATACAACAATGCAGGAAGATGCATACATCAGTCAAAAGCCAGTCAAACTAATTGAATCAACACTGGTTGCCCTAGCCTTATCGCACTTAATCTGCACTGATGAACAGACCACAAGGTGTTTCAAGGAGGAAAAGGAAATTTTAGACCTTCACAATTTGTAGTTTTTCTGCAGAAGACATACGATGTAGTAGCTAATTCACTGGATATCTCAATGCATATTAAGGGTGTAGCCTCTGCCAGAGACAAACCCCATGCATATTAACATGCATATTAAGGATTGTAGCCTCTACCAGAGACAAACCCCATGCACACATTAAGGGTGTAGTAGCTTACATTGTCCCCAGTCTATGAGATATCCAGTGAATTAGCTAATCCTAGGCACCAGCTTGTACACATGTAAGACAGTAATACCAAAGCTTATTGGTGGTGACCTATGACAATGAAAAAGGTCAAAAAGATAGTGGATAATACTTCACAGACACTGAACAAACATTAACCATTCCTGCCAAACCAAGATAAAGCTAGAAGGAATTCAACCTCAAAGTCAGGGACAAGAGAACAAGGCAGTGATCATACCTAGTCCAATGGATGATGCTACCCCAAGGCCTACCCACCAAAGTCCAAACCGCAAGTATGCCAGCACCTCCCTGAGATACTGAAATACATAAGAACCAGCAAGAGTGCAGCATTAAAGGACAGACTAGGAGTAGTCAAATCATGACAGAACAAGAGACATCATTCAATATGCAGACTCAAAAGCAATACTTCATTCTAGCTAAAAGACTGACCTGAACAAGTCAAAAGCTTGTGGAAGGCACATAACATATGCTTATGGAAGTATCTATGTTAGCATGGTAACAAATACAGATTCAGAAAAGACTTGAATTGGTGTTGCAAGGTCCCTATATTGAAAATAAGCTATGTGAAGGCTTTTGAGTAGGAAACACTTGAGAATCTATGCCTTTGGATTTGAAGATGAGGAACAAGATATTGCCTTCACAACATGAGATCTGTGTTGAGAAATATTATCCCCGATACAAATCTCAAGAGGCAGTCTGTTCAGGATCTTTGCATCATCAGCACAGGGTAATGTTATGTAAGTGAGCACCATCCCTGAGAGACCCAAAGAATGTATATGCTGTGTTTAAACTGAAGTTGTTTGAATGCTTAGCAAGTTATATTGACATGGCTGCCACATGTGAGTCTTTCACAACAAGAGAACAAAATGTAAAAGAGCCCTTGCCTCCATAATAACTTAAGGAGCATCCTTTCCAATACGGTATTCTTAGACTCAAGTGCTGTGCTTCTTATTGACTGACATGAGAGATGGATACCTTCTCGTGGGGTCCATCCAAAATCACCAGCATTGTGATACTGATGAGGAGTAAAACACAAAAGGTGAAGACCATGTGCCAATGTACAATAATGTAAACTGAAAGATGCTGCAATTGCTGTAAAACTGATAAACTGAAAAGCTTAATCGTTGCAACAGGTCGCTTGGTTAGCACTAAGCCCTCCCGTTGCCTGACATGGTCCTTCCTTAGCTCTGACAGCACACCACAAATGAAACTGCCTGTCAATCATGTGACTGGCCTCCATCTTTGACAACCAAGAATTTTATTGCTAATCACATACTTGGCATTTTCAGCCTCACAAAAGTAATCAAAGCTAGTCTCAATGGACACATTGACAAGTACTTGGTAAAGAGAAAGTACTAGGGCAATGCCAAGAGAAGCAGTTCCAAGTTTAAGATACACAACTCTATATTGTGTCTCTAAACCTCTAATTACATAGTGAAAGCAGTTGCTGCTTTTTTCCAGCTCAACCAATCCAGAAACTAAACCTCAGAGAAAAACAGAGGCCATATACCAGTTTATCCACGGGAGGGACTCTTCACTCCAATGACAAAGATCAGACATGAGTGCTTCTTTTGCTTGCTTGGTATAACCTTTGGTTGAATGCAAAAGGTTGAATGTTCATTGAAACATATGAGGATCAAAACAATAGATAGAGATGAGAATTAAAACATGCATGTTGAAATTGGGAGTTCTTAATGAAACCCTAAAATAACCTCCCACATATCCCACTAGCAAGGTGATAAAAAATCTATGACACAACAATTTGTCAGTCTTTCCAATTCACTGGAAGAAACTCATTTACTGAGGGGAGTCGTGACTTCTTAGACTAGAAGTGATAGAAAATCCCTGGTACCCCAATCACCCATTTCTCAGCTTGCAAGAATTGCCCTATTGCAAAGAAATTTAAGATATGTGAAAAACAAAGAGTTCCTTTGGGGCAATTGCGCCAAATGCAAGTTGCAGTTGGTAGCTCTGACGCTGAATACAGTGTAACAGGATTGCGATAAAAACAAATGGCTGAGGGCAAAATTAGGGTTAAGAAAAATGGGGGAGGGACGTTTCCAGTTGAAGTCATAACCACAAATAGAGAGACAGCTTACTTAGAATTTGTGGCGAGTCCACCCCTTTTGTTGTCGAGGTGGTGGCGCCTCCACTCATCAAAGCCATGGCTGGGCTCTATCTTGACGGAACCACAGACCACACCCAGTTTGTTCACGACAATCTTGTCCTAACTTCAAATTTTACCCTCGAAACTCAAATTCGTCGTTGGAACCGAAACTGTAGCCCAGCAGAATGCAGTCTCCTGACCATGGGACCTGCCAGCTACGTACTTCTGCGATCCTCGCCTGGACTATGAAGAAAAAACCCTAATTGTCATAAGAGTGCCGGAATAGCAATATAATGCTTAAGAGGATCAGAGAGGCCGACCCTGGCACAGAATTTTCTGCACGAGGTTTGAAATTGTTTATATGTAAAGAAGGCGGCGAGATGACGATGAAGATAACGACGATGCACACACAAGTGTTTGAGTCCTTCCTGCCTGCAACACCGGGAGTCTCACGGAGTTGCAAAACCAGGCAACATCGCCACAGTCACAACACCCAAACATCGAAACCGATGGAGTCGTCCTCGTCTCTAGTGTCTGTCTACCCCCCACGTCGGTCGCTGTGGGAACGTTGCGAACATGGGAGAAGACGATTGTGCAGGTGGAAGAAGGACGGACAGCGTGGGAATCAAAATTGTCAGTGCATTCATTCAGGAGCTTCGGATTGAATGCTCCTTTTGGAATGAATCCAAGAGAAAGATTCCCATCACCCTCGACCCTAAACCCTTTTACTAGCTAAATCTAAATTTTTTTAAATATTAAGTTACATAGTTATGGTCCTTTTACTAGCTAAATCAAAAAAAATTAAATATTAAGTTACATAGTTATGGTCCTTTAACTAGCTAAATCTAAATTTTTTAAATATTAAGTTACATAGTTATGGTCCTTTTACTATCTATGGCCTACTAATAAAACCATGCTAATATGCCTTTCCTTGGGGGAGAACCAGCACCCACTACACTGGCACCATGGTAAAAACATAAAAACAACAAATTTTTAAACCTTGCCTGTATAGGTTAGGGGGCAGTGTTTTTTTTTTTGCCTTTTTTGGCAAAAATTCACCAAAATGCGAAGAACAAAAGGGGTGGGCAAAAGCCCTTTGTAACAAAATTTGGAATTTATTTTTTTTTTTCACGGAAATTCAACCATTTTGAAGTGTAGGAAGCCCGCCACTTGGATCCATCACTACTTGTGACAAAACCAACAATCATGATGTTCTCACATCTTAGCAACACAACAACAACCGGTGTCACCACCTCCCTCCAACACTTCATATGCCATCACCATCTCTCCAATTGTAAGACAAGCACCATCACCACCTCATAGTGACAACAAGAGGAACTTCATTGCCATGAGATTTGTCTCCTTACATTTTTTTGCTACCCTCTTCTATCCATTGCCATAACACTACCATTGTCATCTCCAATTACCTTAAAAGTTTAAGCTTTTATGGGTCTCAAGATTCCTTATATATGGTATACTACAATTTTGAAACTCAAGGTAGTATGTAGGTTATGTTTGTGACCTTTGTTGCGTTGAAGCTTCAAACTTCAACATTTTGCATTGATGTTTTTTAAATGGCTAGTCTTTATGCTCAATGTTTGAAGGGAATGTTGTGAACCAAATTGCAATTAATGTGCATTGTAAATGGTGCCAGGAGTAGTGAACATTTGTTGGGAATTACAAAAGTTTGTTGGAAGTTGAAAGTTATAACCAAATCCTAGACACTAGATAATGTTTCATATTTACCTTACAGTTTTTTCAAGTTGTTGGTTGTGGTTAAAGAAAGGTGTTGAAGGTTTTCAAGTTAAGGAGATATCTAAAGCTGTTGAGTATAAAAAACTCTAAATCATTTTTATGGAAACATTTCCTATTTTTGTTTATGCATGATGCCACCTTTGCAAAATAGTGCATTGACTTTTGTTGCAAGGCTTCAAGTTGATGTCCAAGCGTTGCAGATGTAGAACCATTGAAAAAAAATCAAATGTTCAAAAGATGTTCAAGTATGTGCAACTTGTCAAATTTCCATGGGCTAAGCATGTGGTAAATCCTACATGGAAAATCCACATGGTGCACTAGAAGATTTGCTCCAAGGTTGAGGGTAAGAAGAAATTTTTAACCTTAAGTTGGATTGTTTGCAAAAACATGTAAGCAAGTGGAAAGTTGTAGTTGTTTAGGAATTTTGGTGAGTGAGTATCAACAATGATATCCAACATTAAAAGAATGAAAGGGTTCATGCTAGTTAAGGTCCAAATTCTATAATGGAGATGGTGGTCAATGGAAGGAAAGTAGAAAAGAAAAATATTCAATTTGTGGCAATTTTCCATTTATTGAAATATGGCAAGCTCATGACTAATCTTGAACATTTGAGAGGTTAATTTGACTTCTTGAAGGTTTTCAATACCCTAAGGAAAAATTAGACATACTTAAGTGGGTGGGAAATGGCAAATTTCATGCATAACATCATTTTGAAGCAAACAAAATCCCTAATTCAATAAGCCAAATTCATTTCAATTAATTGCCATGAAATCACAACTATGGACATGCCAATTCTTTTGAACCTTCAAAGAATTATAGATTGAAATACATTTGATAACTTCATTGTTGTAATAATTCATTCTCTTGTTTTTGGTGGGATGTCAAAGGTTAACATTACTAACAAAGTTGTGTGTTTTGGGTTTGATGATGTAATTTTCTTCCAAGGCTTAGCATTAAAAGATGTTCCCCAAAAATACAACCAATGCATTTGCAACTATGTGCAACTAATTGTCATTTGCAACTAATGATTTTTTCATCTTACACTCTAAAATTATTATCATTCATGATCATTGCCATATGTCCCATTAGTTACAAATGGAACTAAACATAATCGCACCACTAAAGTGTTAAGATAGCCCTTAGTGGTATATATAAGTGTATTATGAAATTTTTGAAAGGTATGTGTATAAATATGTATCTTAAGTTCTATCAAGGGTATAATAGGGATATGTTTCCATTGGTGTAATCATAAAGTTGTATTTAATTTGTATATAGGCAAATTAACTACCTACCAACCTATCTACTTATATGTTTGCCTACCTATTTAGCCTAGGTTACCTACCTACTTAACGTAAATAACCTTTTTTTTTAAATTGATGATTAATTAGTTACACTTATTTTGAATTAGTTGATAAATAATAGTTAATTAGTATTTACAATTAATATTTCATAATCTTTCATTTTTTAAAATTTGTGTCAATATGAACTATAATCAATTATTTATAACTAATTAGTTAGTCAATTATTATTTAATTCATATTTATTATTATGGTATTTTTTGTTATTATTATTTAGATATTGATTATTGATGATTGATTATTGATTATTTTAATTATTTATCTGATTTTTAACTAAATTTTATAAATAATAATAAATTTAATTACTTAAATATTAATCATTAATTGGTTAATTAATGATTATGCCAATCAATTATAATTATTTACGAATTATGAATTTATAATTAAATGATTTAGTTATTTTTTTATTATATAAGTATTAGTTAGTAATTAGTTAGATAACTAAATAGTTATTTATTTACTTCATTACTTAATTGTATAGTTTTCCAGAATTAAAAATGAGGACAAAAAAATGAGATTAGTTTTTTAGTTGTAACTTAAATTGTAACTTAATTGCAACTTCAATATTTGTCCCATATGTTTTGTCCTCCACTTCCATCTTGAGAACTATATAATGAGGAGGTTTTGTCTTACACTTTCACATAAAAAACACATGTCAATTGGGATGAGGCAATCAAAAGAACTTAATTCCTTAACAAGTTCATGCCTAAAAATTAAACCTAATTTTTTTAAAAATATGTACCTTCCCCTACCTATTTAGTCCCATTTAACTATCTAAATATTGATTTTAATTCATTTTGGCCAAAATC
>Ga0209208_10005782_pt1 | contig 17144 bp, 10 predicted proteins | sample S1TSphfallax_3_FD_187694 | JGI IMG/M metagenome (GOLD analysis project Ga0209208, IMG submission 187694) | Host-associated microbial communities from peat moss isolated from Minnesota, USA - S1T2_Fd - Sphagnum fallax MG (SPAdes) (version 2) | ecosystem: Host-associated > Plants > Peat moss >...
AATCATGACCCTCCTAAACCCTTAGCCCAAAAAAAGCGCACCCAAATCTCCTCACCCACCCTCCAAATCCCAAAAATACCTCCCCCATCGACGACGGCAGTTGTTGCGCAGAAACGGACGTAAAAATAAAAGTAAGAAGTAAGAACTCGAGGTCTTGAATAGTTTTTAGGCCCTCGAGTTTGAGGGGACAGTTTTATTAAAAGTGATCTGGGTTTCAGGACCTCGATAGACGGACTGACAGACAGACTTACTGAATTAATATATAGGATTACAATTAATTAGAATGTTTTTTATAACTATAAACATTCTTTTAATGTGGTTGTGTAAGGTGTTTGTGATGTAAACATTATTTTTTGTATTATACATTTAAGACAATGTAATGAAGTTTCATGACAATGAACAATTCAAATATTCTACTATGTATAGACATATGATAGTTATGAACATGTGAGATTGTGCACAAGTTAATGGTTGACATTTGAAGTTTGAAGGTGCAATGATTCATTTAAAGCAATCCAACATATTTTATTCAAGTGCATTTGATAAAAATAAATAAAAATTGCAAGCATGTTCTTGTAAAATTTTGACATTTTAAATGAATGTCATTAGAATAATGTTTTATTTGTTTTGGGATGTTGCTAGACTAGCAAACATTAATTATAACATCTAGTGAAATTTGGCAACAATGCAAATATGATAATAGATTTCCCTAAACCATTTTATGTTTTTATTCCTTTTTAGAGCATATGTTCACATTGCTCAAAACATCATCCTTTAGTTTAACATGGATATAATTTCATCATTACATTTGGAAATTGAAATAAAGAGTATTTATTATATTAATCATTGTAAAATTTGAAACATTGCCAACAATTTTGTTTACATTATCCTATGTTCAACCAATTGATATGCAATCAATTTAGATTTTAATAGATGCAAAATTTGTTCTCACCTAAAATTGGATCTTCAAAATATTCCAACCATGATGTTTTTCTATTTCCACGATCTATTTGGCAATGGATTTATGAACATCCATGCCCTCCCTCACAATCGATGAGTATTTCCATCTTCAATGTTTCAATTTTGATGAAGTATTCTATAATTTGAAACAATGCAAAAACCAATGCAAAAGAACCATCAATATGCCTCTTGTGCTTTTTATTTTGTTTTCCATCAACTCCAACCTTCTTGCAAATAACTATCAAAGGAATTTTAATATCTTTAGGTCCTTCAAATGTTAGTCCAAAAATGTTCTATTAATTTTGAAATAAAATTGAAAATCTTCTATGTAGCATCTTCATTACCAATGTCCATAAAATCTTGAATAGTTGCACCATTTGGTGCAACCTAACTCTCATTATTGTATGTTCCATGGGCAAAGTTCTAGCCTTAGTTATGCTCACAAAAATGCTAAGGATTTTCTCAAACCAAATCTCAATAGACTTGTAGATCCCCAAATATTGTTTTCAAAAACTTGCTTTTCTCATTGTCAACCATCTCTATTCAAAAAGTTCAAAAGCTTGAATGACACATGCATCCTTCCACTCTCTCTTATAAGTAGATGGGAGGATGATCTCTAAACTTTCAAAAGCAATGATTTGAATAGGAATTAAATATGTGGCCATGAACATTTGGGTAAAAAATCCAAACCCTTGGTTCTTTTTAGTAAGATCTACGATGAAGTTTTCATAAGTGGTTTACATAGTGTAAAATTGTGCATCAATTTGTTTTGAATTTTTTTTGGGTTTGCACATTTTTTAATATGGTGATTATAAAGATTTTTTTTGGAACTACAAGCTATCATAAAGAAAAAAATAATCACATAAAACGTTTTGAAATTTTTTAGTTATAATTGGGGTTTAAGAAGTTTATTGAATTTTTAGGTTATGCAAGATATATGTTGAATAAGCAATGAAAAAATAATGAGCATGAAATGGAACTTAGTATGGAAGGGATAAGTGTCGAAGAACCAAAGACTTGCAAAACACCATCACCACTAACAATGAAATATGATTTTGAATTTTCACATTTTGTTATTTAAGTTGGCTTGCAACAACGTTTTTTGTTGTGTTTTTTATGAAAGTCAAATCATATGCCATCATGTGTATGGGGAAACATACATAGAAGGTATGTGCACATGAATGTTGTACAACTATGAACATTAATTGCAACAACTACATAATAGGGTCTTGTTAGGCTGTAGAAATGCAACTCACTTGCATTAATAACCTTAGGCATCTTGGAAAAGCCCCCAAAAAAATCCCTTCTTCAAAAACCAAGGATTTTCTATCAATGAACAGGTTTAAGGTTCATTTTTTTGGTTACCTTCATTTAAATTCATTTTAAAATATAAGAAACACAAATTGTGGCATATGTCACGTCATTTTGAAATGCACAAAAATGAAACACGTCTAATTTACCAAAATTTTCATAGATTCTTCACTTACATCAAACAATGGCCCATGGTCCCACATATGCATGTTAATGTTGTGTCATGTATCATATGTTTCAAAAAGGTTGCCAATAAGGGTTGAGATTAAAGTGAGGACATTACAACTAACTTCTTGTTATAATTTTTTTTTAAAAGTCATTGAATATTGACAAAGGCCTAATCTACCTCAAATAGGTCCATTGGTTAAAACATTGTGCCATGTTAATTAGAAATTTCCACAAAAACCAAGGAGAAATTTTCACACCCAAGTGAAAAAAAGGTGCAAAGTTCAAGAAGAAATATTGTGAAAAAGAAAAATCATTAAAAGTGCACTAAATTAGAGTGGTGTGAATAGATCATATAAATCAAATTTCTTATAGGCATTACAAAAATGAATTGTCAAAAGGGGAAGACATGGGAACATTAATACATACATTTTTATGAAGTTGTAAAAGATGTTGATCATAACACCAAGGCCAAGTGCAAAGAGATACCATCACAATTAGTGGACAAGCCATCTTCTCTCATTTGCATAAAATTAATGTTTGTCGATGGAACACATACAAATGCATCCCTTTTTACTCCTCACACATGTGCTCTTCATTAAAAAAACATTGATGGTAAACATGTGTCAAATAAATGTCATATGAACTTTAAAATGTGAATAGTCTTGTTGTAACATTAACAAATTTTGTAAAATCTTTTAGCAATCTTGAAATTCTTGACCTTCAAACTTGGAATGAGGTTCTTGAATGAATATAACAAAACTTGTGGAATTTTTTTGCAATTCATTATTATATTAAAAACCAATAAATATCCAAATATAATAATAATATATATGCATGCATGTGTTTTAAATATTTTACAAATTATATGTGTTATTCTTCAAGTTTGATATGAAATAAAATCTAACTTTTATTTTTAAATTAATATAATGACCATGATGCAAAAAATGCATTATGTATCATTTCAATAGGCCTCCTTTGTCGCATCACAATTGTTTGTAAACAATAATTCATTAACCACAAAAACCTATCAATAGATTTCACTTTTTATGAACATCACACCCCAAAAACTTTAACATGTTCATTAATTAATTTATTAATGACATGTGAAAGCACATTACAATGACCCTCTTTGGGGCACTTTTGGGTCTAGTAAAGCACATATATAATATATGTATATGTAATATAATTGTTCCAAAAGCATGGTGCGTTTAATTTTTAGTACCGATTTTGGTTTTTGGGCCCTACAATTATTATTTGTACAAAATTAATGTTATGATTTTTTTATAAATAATAATGAATTTTATTATTTGTGTTGAAGGATCCATGAATATATTTATAGTATACATTGGTATAATAAAGCCACGTCTTGTTTTGATTGCACTAACTTTAAGGCTTCATTAGTCATTAACATAATCAATTTTAACGGAGTTTTTAAAATATTATGGCCCATCTAAGTACACATGTCATCTTCCATGTGAATGTGATTACTTGTGAAAATTTCAATATACCACATACTAATCACATCTGAAAAAACTCAATTTTTTTTAGATGAAAAATTTCAAATTAGTGACATAGTATCCAAACATGGTTCAAACTATGTGAAATGATATGGTTCAACATGCTTTCAACTTTCATAAAGACTAAAATTTATTCAAATTATTTTTGGAGTATATTTGTGTTTTTGAATACACATGTACACTACATTCGTTTTCACAAATATATTCCAATCTCCCACTTTATAAACTGAAATGAAATAATTTATTTTCTAATATTTTGCCTAGGTTATATTCTAGCACAATATACAAAAATATTGCAAAATTCTTTTAAAAGTTTGAAGTGGGATACAATCAAACATGCACACCCCTAGAAAGTAGTATGATGTGACACCCTAATGGGGGTCACCGTAGTGTGCTTTCACCTTGACATCATTTTTTGTTGTAAGCAAAATGACATTTGCCATGAAATCCCACCAATACATTTTCTTGATGAACATCATGCATCAATAACTTTAAAATGTAAACAATAACTAACAATAATTATGAAGAACACAACATGCCATGATGGTTTTGTCACCTTGATCAATTTTGTTATTGATTTTTTAAAACTGTAATTTATTATATAAACTACTTAATTTGAAATGAATCACTATCAACAACTCCTTGAGGTCTCCATGATGAAAATTCAAAAACATTTATCACAACTAGATGTGCCTTAAAGAACAATATTATGATTTCTTTTTCTTTTTGACATTGATGCAATGATTATTTTAATCAATTTTTCAAACAAAGGGAATGTGAGTTTAAACAATAAAATCCACGATGTTATAAAAACTTAGTGATATATGTAATTCGATATGTGATTAAATGCAAACAATTTGTGCTTGAAACATGAATATAAATGATAAATAACTTGTCATGATTGGTGAATATTTCAAATGAGAAGATAAAAACGAAAAGGAAAGCGCATAATGAAATATATATATTTTTTGTACGCCTCTTTCAAGAAGCACTCTTATGCTATCATAATTGTATATATTCTCAAACTATTGATGTTCCTACATTGTACAAATTTAGGGCATTCATTTAATAGGAATTTTATGTGTCAGTTTATACCAAAGTACTAAAAACCTTAACTTGGCTAAGGGCACAAAAAATCTCCTCCAGTAGGAACATGGCATATTTGTCTAAACAAGTTTGTTTATTCACTAATTAGTAATCCGAACACATGCCACATTCAATTTAATTGTCAAAGATATCTTTTTTTAGTTGACATCACTATTGCTAAAGTTATATTCACCTTTAAACAAGGTATTCCCTTTACAATGGATAGGAGCAAGGTGAGACAATAGCCATGAAGGAAGAAACAAAAGTGAAAGGGGGGAAGCATCATAACCAGTTGCAAAGTTGCCTGCTGTGACCAAAATCATTAGCACAACATGTAAGTGACAAGTCATGCTCCTCCAACATACACTAAGTAATGGGTCTTAGAACAGAAGGTGAGAATGTGATAAAAAGATGCCTACTTTTATAGGATTTATTATCACACTTTCTGTTCTGTCTTGATACGAAGATGCAGGTGTTTATTTTTTAGGGGCCAATTCTTCTATTTATGCTACTGGCATTTTGTTATCAATTCAAAGAATTTTTTTGTAGGTTAGCTACCTTGGTGGTTTGCTGACTAAGTTGCAATTTGCAATAAACCTCTCTTTCTTACTGTCATCATCTGTGTCTGACATGTATCCCACAGCCCTCAACTATAGAAGCCTGTCTTTGCATGACTTGTACTGAGAGGTGGATATCTACTACAAATTAACTTTCCATAGATCCAGAGACTCATTGCTTCAAGAGTTGTCAAGGCATATGAAAATGCCCAAGACCGCATCTACAGTCAGAAGAAGTATTGTAGGCTCAGACAAGGTTTACATCCATTTTAAGCATGTTCTCTTAATTTGTTTCTCTCCATTTTCTGATGTAGCAACATTGGCCAGCATCCCAAGACAGATCTAGGATTAACTGGTGCCAGGTTTTCAGAAGATTTTGGCCAAACAGTAGGAAACTGATGAAAAATTGAATCCACACTAAAATCTCAACAACTCTATTTTTCTGAAAAGTTGGCAAATTTTTTCTTTAAAAAATGGAAAAATATTTACTCTCTTTTATTGCCAGGATGTGAAAATTCGCCACAAGAAAAAACAATCATTGCAAAGGTGCATAGCTCTCAGTTGAGTAAATCACATTGCCTCAACACACTACTTCAATGCAAAAATGAAAAATGTATCAAATTATGTGCAAATAGAAGGTTTGGAGGAGATACAAACAAAGATGGCATCAGCCAATCTACCCATGGTATTAGCAAGACCCGAAACTTGTGACATTTCCAAGTAGCCTGAAATCCTACCAAATTTTGCCTCACATGTGAGATGTCAAATCCATCTTCTCGAGCTTAATTATATCTTCATGCAAGGTAGCCACTGGAGTCCCAATTACAACCCACCCAGTGCTTTGTCTAAAGGGTTGCCAAAATCTTCATGTTTCAATTGGGAGATCCAAGATGATGCATGGAAAAACACAATACAAAAATCACAAAAAAAAACCCAAAAAAGCATTGGGAGTAAGTATTAGTGGTGAATATGAGGTATTCTTTCAACTGAAAAAATAAAGATGACAACAGTTGCAGTTTCTACACCCATTATTAATTCACGCCCTAGTAGTACAATGCTTCTTCCCACCTGCTGACACAAGAGAACAACCCTAAAAGACTTATGATGGAAAAAATATGAAACGCATATCTCGGTAACATTGAGCATGTAGAAATACAACACCCAGACTGCACTTTGCTATACTGGGTAAGAAAACTGGATTCACAGAGTTAGTCTCAAGAATTGCACCAACAAATAAAGGAGAGCAATTACAAGGCCAATCTGATAGAAGTCTCTCTGCGGGTTCTCCTCAACTTGGAAAAACTGCACAACAGAAAACAGTCTAAACATTTTAGAGGTTGCTCCAATAGAACATCAATCAATCAATCCCTTAAAAAGGAATGAATTTGTGTTTCACCCAAGAGAGAGCATGTGTAAAGTTCAAACCATTTACCTTTCTGGGGTCACCAGATGGATCTGGGTAATATGAAGACCTATCATCTTCTTTCCCTCGGTTGAGTGTCTTGCTTATACCTTTCACAACCTCTGCAGCATCTTTTCCTGCTTCCACAGTTGAAAATGCCAACCGTGATGTCCAGAAATAAGCTTGAGCAAGCAGATCTGAGGCTGACAAATCCCATTCATCTTCATGGTCAATTACTTGGCCACTTATTTGGTTCAATGTGAATGTTGAATCCACCAACAGAATAACGTCACCCCCTATGACAGATGCTGGAGGAAGCCTCGGCTTCCCACGGAGGGTCCACTTGATGTTGAGCATACTTGTGGATAGCATTGTCATCTCGCGTACTGCCTGATTCAAAGCCCCAGATTAGGTTGGGACATCACCCTTACATCTCTCCAGGAAAAACAAAACTTCACACTACTTGGAAAGAGGCAAAACCCCAGTCACTCAGTTCCACAGCTAAACCTCTGTCCCACCAGTTTTAGCTTGTGTGTACCTACTTACCTGAATTGTTGTATCATTCCATACAGACTCTTGACTTACTGGTGAGGACAGAAAAAAAAAGCCCCAACACGTACCACTGTAGGGTTGTCCAATGCAGTCCTAATCCAATTTGCTCTTCTGTATTTCTCCCTTCCTGTGAATGATCTCAATGGGTCCTGATGAGAGAATCAAGGACATCAGGCTTCAGTTTGTGATATCTGAACATGGGGGTCTTTTGCATCTTGCTGTCCATGCCCAGTGATGACAACTGCTGTTGACAGATTTCACACAATGAGTTTATTGTTAAGACTAATTAGCTGCCCATCCATATCCTCCTGTTGTTTCCCCTTCTTCTTGTCCTCAACAAAGAGATGTATGAGTTTTTTATGTAATGTACTACTGTCATCCATTCATACACTAGGAGACTACTAACGCAGTCATTGATTCTTCAAGGAAGACATGTGGGTACTACTGCTCTAGCTCCCTGTTACCCTATATCCAAAGAGTTGACAAGATGGGAATTCAATATATTGCTTCAAGACACAAATTCATCAAAAGCTTTCAGCAACAGTAGCAACTTTTGCTTGATGGAACTCTCATCATCCATCACTGCAGAGGAAAACCCATCTCAATTGATCATCATACACTTGTGACCATAATGCTGGATTGTAAAAAAGCTGGACTCAAAAATGAGAATTACTCAAGAATTACTCATGTAGTAAAATCACAATCGGGTGGTTCAAAACAATGGAATTTTGGGTAAAGACACAGGTCAGTTTGGGTTGGGTGTCAAGAGCTTATGCACCTATTTTAAGGTGTAGGGCTTTCTTTGACTAACACATACCTTATATCTTGCAAAAATGCCAAAATTTCCAAGTGATCGATTGCCTTCTCGAATTGCCAAGATGTCTTTTAGCAGCTGCCGTGCTGTCTTCTCAACTGCGGGGCTGCTGATGCACTCAAAATCATCACACAACTGACTGAAGGACACCCCTTCCATGATCTTGTCAACTTCAGTCAGCTCAATGGTTTTTGTGGTTCCTCCTGTAGAGGAGGAGGATGTCCTACGCCCATCTTCAGTGGAGGAGCCACTACTGCCGGAGGAGGATGCTTCTGCTTTCACTCTGAACGCCACCGGCCCCCCTGCTGCTTTCATCATATAAAGCCCAAGCCCGAAAATTCTGCTTTTTCAGAATTTTCTCATGCAGAAGAAGATTGATTCTTCTGCAAGATACTAGACAAGAGATGGATACCCACCACCCCATCCTCTAAGCCTGTGTCAGTGAGTGAGAGAGAGAGAGAGAGAGAGAGAAGAGGGTTTACCGAATCTAAACCGCCGGGAAGATTGCTGCTGGTGCTTGCGCTGTAAGTGTTGTCTGGATGCCGGCCTGCTGTAGCAACCGCCCTGTTTTCTCTCCTATTATTTCTCCCCACGCTTGGATTCTCCAGCAATAGTAGTGAAGACGACCTGGTTGCAACAGTAGCCAAGCCCGGGATAGGGCTTACTCCGACGCTCGTTGCCATGCAGCTGCTGCTGCTGCACTAGTCGGTGTCTACTATCAATTTTAGTACACAGCAATATAATGCTAGTTGAAGAAGAAGAAGAAGAAGAGAAGATTTAGCAGCCCAGAAACCAACAACTCCCTTTCTATTACTCAACCAGCTTCTTCTTGCGCCCTGATGCTGCATCCACCACTTCTGCAGCTGCTTGATTCCTGCGTTTCATCTCAAAAGGAAACTGTGGCATTCGAAACCCAATTCTCTTCCAATTCACAATTGCACAATCGAAGAAACAAGGATCCTCGAAACGCAAAAAAGAGGAGCGAGAGAAGGAGATAAGGCGCAGAGAGAAACAGGGACATAGAGACGAGGACTTGAGAACCAGCAGCATCTGCAACGGATTGGAGGATGTAGATTACACCACAACAGATAAGCCTTGTGCCGGAATGTGGTCCATTAGCTCAATTCCGCGATTTTCCCATCTCATTCCAAAATATAATATTCTTTCTCATGTGAGGGGACAATTCCAGTAATAATTGACGATTCCGCTCCTTCTGGAATGACCACCCGACATCAAGCGTTCCGCAATTTTGCGCCATAACATTGATGGTGCCCCCAAGAGCCATTCCAGATCATGTGGAATGGTTACTGGGGAGCGTGAGTTTCCGTGGGAAACTCTCTCTCTCTCTCGCTCTCTCTCTCTCTCTCTCTCGCTGCTGGTGCACAATTGGGTTTTGGTTTTGAGCTTTCTTCTCCCATCGATTTCTTTGCGATTTCTTCATCACTCTTTGTTGATTTTCAAAGGATTGAAATCATGCGGAGAATATGGATTCTGAAGTTATGGGTTTGATCTCTGCGAATATAGGAACTTTCTTTTAGGGTTTTTTGTGTGGTTTTGATTATTTCTCTGGTGGAAAGAATGCTCATGTTGGTGGGTCCTTGCCTGATGTTGTTGTGAAGGTTGTTGCTCCAGTATCCAAAAGGTTCTCTTCTTTTGGAAAGCAGATCGAGAACCCAGAATTTGCCCCAGTGAAGGACTTGCTGCTGGATCTTTGAGGACCACCACCCAATAACCTCGTCCAAGAAAGTCAGGGGAAAAAAAAGGAAAGAGTTAAGAAATCTTCTTACCCTTTGATTCCCCCCTCTATTGTTTGGGCATTGCAGAATTTGCATTCTGTATTGGGAAGCTTATTGACATTGAGTGAATGTGTGTGGTAACTTGTAAGGGATTCTGCATCCTTTTCTTCATGCTCAATTGCTTTCTTGTTTGTTTGATTGTAAGGAATGACTCTTGGGTCTTCAACCCTGTGAGACCAATATTCTATTTTATTAATTTCGATGAGGATGAACACTTGAAGACACTCCAAGAATCCATGATGTTTCCCCATGGGTCATTATGCCTTTTAGGGTTTGACCTTTTGTGAGGGAGAGGATATGTATAAATACATGGGGAATAAGCCTTTCTAGTTAGGGTTTCATATCATAAAAACCTCCAACAAAATTTTTAGTGTACATGAAGGTGGTCTTACAAATTGTAAAAACCTACTAGGCATTTTGAGAAGGTGGTGTCTTACAAAGTGTAAAAGCTTACTAGGCATTTTGAAAAGTAAAACACTAGTAGATGTAAATATTTTGCTTTTTAAAATGCCTACAATAAATTTTAAAACTTTTTTACCATTATACCCCAAGGCTATCTAGCTAGTACCTACTAGATATCATGGTAATCTTTTTAAAGGTAAGGAACATCGATTTTTATTTTGGACTAGGTTGTTTTGAAAATAACAAGACCACAACTTGGGTGCTTTTTTTTTGGGAATGCCCCAACCTTAGGGTAGTACCTTATATGTAAAGATCTTGTCAAATATTTTCTACCCCAAGCTAATGGATGCGCATGTGGAACTTTTGGGTCCACGCATTTGTTTGATGGGTGGGTTTGGGCTAGGCATACCCATCTATTTCAAGGGAGGATTCACTTGTGGACAACATCTTTTGCCCTAGTCTTTGCAATGAAGTGTTGGTGGTGTCAAAAGTGGGAAACACAAAACCAAAATTGAAAAAACAAGCGCAAGTGTTCACTTTTTGTTGTACAAGGCAAAGTTGAAAGAGGTAGGTCAAGACTAGAACCAAAAGGAGGAGGAGGAGAAGCTTTTGAAATGAAGTAAGCTCCCATGGCATGTGCATTCCCACGCTTGCTTGTCAGTTGACACTTCAAACAATCATTTGATTTAAATGTTTGCATAGGATTTTTTAAAGGTTGTGTGCAAATTGATGATGTTGCCTTAAGAGGAGTAGGGTAGGTAGAGGAGGATGAAGAGAGGGCTTTGCTATGCCTTATGAAGTAGTAGCCTTTTGCTTCGCCAATCATTCAAATTCACATATATTTTCTCATTGCAATTCTACACCATTGGTGATATATTAGTGTCCAAATTTCCAAAAATTAGATTTGTGTTTGAAAATTTTCTCTTTTATGTGGAGAGAATGCAAGGTTTTTTCAAGAACATTAAATTTTGAGGAAAAGTAGTTAGTTGTACAAGCAATGAACATTTGTGGAAATTGATTTTTCCAATTAAAAGAATAGAATGTTGTTGTTACATTTTTTTGTTTATGAAGAAATAGGAGTTGCAAAACATAAGAGTTTTGGGCATTGTGTGTTGGATGTGAAAGAAAACTTTGGAACCTATGGCTAGAAATGAAATAGTTTTGGAGAAAATAGAGTGTTTTTCCAGTAACATTCTTAGGAACACTCTTAGAGGAAGGAAAATAAGAAGTGCACAAGAATTAAACGGTCATGAAAATTGATTTTGTAGTGAAAAAAAATAGTGTTATTGTTATTGTTTTGTGTTATTTGTGAGATGTTTTGTGTTGTCCGTGAGGAGTTTTGTGAAGGAACATGAGTTGTAATAGATAGGAGTCTTGGGAGTTATGTTGGATATGAAGGAAATGTTTTCAAGCTCTAGCCAAGATGAAATAGTTTTGTGTTTGGAAGTGGAAGAGGAAAGTATTTTTGCTTCCAAAAACTTTGAAGGAAAGAACAAAACACAATAAAGGAAGTTGTTGTACTAATACCTTGTGATGGCATTGATATGGTGTCCTTCAAATTGAATGAGAGCTAAAAAGTCTTTTGTGTACAAGAATGGTGTCATTTGTGAAAATGCAAATGTGATGAACATGGTTTCCATTAAGTTGAATGAGACCTATAGATACATTTGTGTACAAAAATGGTGTTGTTTACGAGAATGTAGATGTGATGAATGGGAGTTTGATGAGGGTAATGAAGCTCAAAAATGGCGCACATGTTAACAATAACATGGTTGGTGGCTTAAGAGTTTCTATGATGGTAACACCTAAGAATAATTCTTTGATGTGCATTGACATCTTTCCTTGAACAAGTGATGAGCTATGCATCTCAACATTAACAAACATTAGGTGTCCTCTACATGAACCAAAGAGCAATTTTTATAGAATATTTGGAAGATAATAGTCTAGAGAGTTTGCAAATGGTAGATGTTGAAGAACTTCCAATGCTCTCAAGAGAAGACGTAATCTTACTCTAAATTCCAAGTATGATGCAAGGTATAGTCCAAGCCAATGGCTTTGTCTTGCCAAGTTCAACTAGCTAAACATAAAAGGATTGTTAGTCAATACTTATTGACTCAGACAATCACCTCCACAAGCTTTCCATCATAATGTTGTTGAACTTGTTGTTTAGTGTGGTTGTTGATGCAAAACAATGATGCCTTCTAGCTTTGTGAGAGTGTTTTTGAAGCACATTATCTTTATTGTACTTTGTTAAACAATCTTCAACTACCTTTACATAACCCTCTTCAATGGTAGATTTAACCTTATTCCAAGGCTAGATTTGATTTACATGTGGCTTGTCAAGTGATTCAACTATTCCCATCTAAAAAATATCCACAATTTTGAAAAATAAAAATGTTTGTTTTTCATTTCCAAAATGGAAGTTGCATTATTCGAATCATGTTCATTAAATGGATTGTAATTGAAATGTTTTCAAATTTTAGTTCCTTTTTTAGTCACTATATTTGCTACTAATGAGATCTACAATACCTAAAAGGCATTTATGTATTTGCATGGTGTTCTTGGTGCATATAATGAAGTAGCAACTATAAAAGCCTATGCAAGTTGCAAGATTGTCCCATGTGATTAGTTTGAAGTTACTTTCCAGCTATTGATGTACTTTTCGAAAACTCCTCACAATAGGGTTGTTATTTTTATTTACAATGTTCCTTCTTCTTCTTTTATACTTGATGTAACATTATCTATTGGTTCTTTTGTGACAACATCTATTCACTTGCCACGAGCAATGGAGCTATGGTTGGTTGATAAAACAATGTTGCCAATTGAGAACTCATTCAATGGAAGCATTCACTGAAATTTTAATCTTCGTCTATGACATTGTTTGCACATAATTTGGGAAGTTCAATAATTAATTCATCATTGCTTGTTAGTGATTCTTAGTGTGAAGAAAAAGGGGTTGCAATTGAGTCATAAGTATCAATAGATATCTCTAAGGAGTTCCGAACTATAAGGCACATGTTGCTTTTCAAAACATAAGTTATGTACTTGAAACATTTATTGTATTTATTACCTTTTCTAATTTGAATGACTAATTTTCTTTCAACATCATGCAAGCTCTTACACAATGTGAACAAACTTTATCAACTTTAGGTGTAGGTCAAAAGGTTGTACCTAATAGAGGGATGTTATTTCATGAGCTTGTGAGCGTGAGCATGAGCAAAAGAACAAGACTAAATGTTTTTTAGAATATTCTTCCCATGTTGATGAAATATTCTAAATATATTTTATTACACCTAAAATAGAATATTTGGTGACATGGAAAAATATTTTGCCACGTGTCATGGATGAATGAGATTTACGGATGCAAAATGACAATCGATGAATTTTTTCATGAACATTCGCAATAGGATACATTCCAAACAAAATACAAAAGAAATATATTAGTTTATTGTGAACAATTCATCACATGCTCAAATTACACTTGAATTTCAAATCCCATTACTACCAAGTATACTCTAACTTTGTAGAATCCAAACCATATAAAATTTGAAATTAAATCAAATTCAATTTCACATAAACCTATTGATCCACCAAGAGGTATGTGCCAATTCAAACACTGCTTATCCACCACAAAGAGGTATGCGACCTTTAGGAATTGAGACAATATCATGCACCTTAAAACACCTTACCATTTTAATCTTTTTTTATTTTCATTCTCTTTCAACCCCTTGGCAACTTGCACAATGAAATTGCATTCTTTTTCATTCTACTACTAATTTGCATGCAAAATATTTCAATTTGCATTATTTGCATGGGTACTTCATAGTTGCATCTTCTATTCTTCAACCGCATGCTTATTGTAAGACCTTTTTATTCCAATGGTAAAAAGAAAATTGTCACCAACTATCACACCAAACACCTTGGAATCTATGATTGAATATATGTTAATTTCAAACATACTAGAAAAAATTTATGAAATAACAAAAAAACTGTTGAAATATCCAAAAGATAATACCAAGTTAAACTCCTTCATGCATTTGCTTGAAATCAGAATATGGGAAACATAATGGAAGAAAATAATTGACAAAACGATGGAATGGGTGACATAGCGATGGGAAAATGTGAAGATGGACAAAGGGAATAATTCTATAATGAAATAAAGTGAACATTTCCAAGGATGATATGGAGGACTACAATTTTGCAATGGTTACACATGTAATGGATTTCTTCAAACATGCAAATTTAAAAAAGTCGATACCATAACATTTTTTCATGAGTTTATTGAAGGATTTATCAACAAATGACTTGTTAACATTTAGGAATTTGCTATCCATAAAATTCATGAATCTTCAATGACAACTTTATGCAACTCCAAGTAGGCGAGCTTGGGTTTCACAAGAATTAAGGAACAAAGTTCTAAAACAATCGATTAATCGTCAAATGATAGGGTTGGCCCCAAAATCACAAGACGTGTACAACAACAAATAAAAACAATGAATCAAAAATTGAATGAAAAACCAAAATCCTATTCTTCACATTGAATCATAACACAATAGATGTGTGAAGATGAATATTTGTTCAAAGTATGAAATCACATAAGGAAATATCAATTTATGAAAAATTAAAATAAAATTATGGCTAAATTTGAACAATCTTGAACAAATCCATAATGATTGTTGAGACAAATAATCAATAGAAAACTTAAAATCAAAGTAATAAATGATACTCAAAATCATATATATATATACATGATGTTGTGGCTATTGAAACAAATGTAGTTGTTTTGCCATTTGGAGTCATTCTGGCATATGCAATTGTTCCGAACTCGCCAATAAAAGCCAAATGGTCCAATGACAACTAATGTTTGTGATGTTCGATTTAAATGTAGAATTTAACTAGACAATTAAAAATCTCTTGAAACAAACATGTTTCCAAACATCTCGTATGTTGTGCATTCAATTCATTTTTATTTTTAAGTAAAAAGGATCTATCAAAGAATTTTTTTTTTAAAAATCATTTACATCACGTCAACATATCCATATCCATGGCACTCTTGCAGAACACCATTAAATTTGGATTTGTACCCATTTGTACCAAAAAGAAGAAATTAAAGAGTTTAGATGTAAAATTCTAGGTAGAGGTTGGATAATGGGCATTTATTAATCATTTGCAAATTACAAGATAATGCGACAATTATCAAAATGTTCATTCCAAAAAATTTAAACAACTAACCACAAGCACTTGGAGATAATCCATTGCCAGAAGAATTGACAAACAAGAATTTCATAACATGTTTCACCTGTAATGCGATTATTTTTTGGGATTTGAAGTGTCCATGAAAATAAACGATTTAGTCCTAAAAAAAAGATGGCCAAGAAACAATATTGATGCAGAGGATGACCCGTATGAAACACCTACGTTTGTTTACGATAGGGAAATGGACCAACTAATGGTGACCAACACATTCAATAGAAAGGTGGAAAAAGATAACATTACAAGGTCAAATGATGAAGAAAAAAATGAGAGGCAAAAGACAACACACCCAAGAGATATGATGACAAATTTGGACGAAAAAGAAGAAAAATCAACAACACCATGGTTAGAAATGGGTTCAAACAATGTCAACATCACACCAAGAGAAATTGGTAATTATGCTCACTCTATCTAACATAAAGGCCCACGAGACAATTGATATTCACAAGAAATAGAACCAAAACATCTGGATCAGTTGTGCAAAACTCCAATTGGACGTATAACATAATTGACTAGAAGGAAATAAACTTCAGAAGTTACAAGGTTAGGTTTTGTGAATATGTAATGTAGATTGAACACTTGAAACCAAGACTATAAATATATCAAAGTTTCAAAATGGACATAAAAAATGTATGATAATTTTTTTTTGGGAAAAAAATTGAAGTTTTACAGTAACCATAAAAGTGAAGTCAAAGAGAGCATGTTACCTCCAACAAACTATAGCAAGAGTTAATTAGGTTGATGCCACAAATATCTGAAATAGAACAATGTCTCCTAAGTTAAATTCCATGCATGTGAATGCAAAATGGTTCCAACCCAAGGCATGGGGCACTGGGGTTAATAAGTGCGAAAAATGAAATCTTGTGAGTATGAACTAGATGCATTGAATGAAAATCTTTCAATTGCGATGTATGCATTGGTACATAAATTATTGCAAATTTTTTTATAAAAAAAATCCAAATCCCAAATAAATCATATTATGAAATAGAGGAAAACTACAAGCCACACTTATTTATTTCTCAACTACTTTAGAATCTATGAAGCACATCACAAAACTATCGTAAGTATGAGGAAAAACAAAGTAGGAAGGAGAAGGGCAAACTACCAAAATTTGAACATAGTCTTTAACATATGAAAGAACAAGGGGCTTGAAGCTGGGCTTGGAAAGAAATTGTCATGGACAAAAAAAGGAGCTAAAACAAGGATAACAAAGAAAGAAAGACACCCTCACTTCATTTGATTTCACATGGGCACAATGGATGTGATCCCTCTTCCAACACATTATCTCATTTTTTCTAACAATCAATTTTGAGTTATGTATGTTTT
>Ga0209208_10005783_pt1 | contig 17143 bp, 10 predicted proteins | sample S1TSphfallax_3_FD_187694 | JGI IMG/M metagenome (GOLD analysis project Ga0209208, IMG submission 187694) | Host-associated microbial communities from peat moss isolated from Minnesota, USA - S1T2_Fd - Sphagnum fallax MG (SPAdes) (version 2) | ecosystem: Host-associated > Plants > Peat moss >...
GAAGAACCCACTCAAGCTTTCCTTCTTTCTTCACCGGATTTGTTCAAAACGAAAGGACCCACTCAATCTTCCTTTATGTCTTTCTTTCTTTCTTCACCGAATTTGTTCGAGCCTTGAAGAACCCACATCAAGCTTTCTTTCTTTCTTCAAACAAATTGTTAAAACCTTGAAGAACCCACTCAAGCATTCCTCCTTTCTTGACCGGATTTGTTCAAAAAGAAAGAAGACCCACTCAAGGTTTCTTTCTTTCTTCACCGAATTTGTTCAATTCTTGAAGAACCCACTCAAGCTTTCCTCCTGTCTTCACCGGATTGGTTCAAAAAGAAAGAAGTTCCCACTCAAGCATTCCTTTTTCTTCACCGGATTTGTTCCCAGCTCCAGCTGCAGCTTCAATTCCACAAGTCACTCCCCCAAAAAACTACACAGAAATCCCAGACTACAATCACAAAACCTCTCACGAATTTGCGATTGCTGCGACAAAGATCGACAGCACAACAATGCACCTCTCCATGAGACTGCAGAGAAATTTGCGAAAGAGCACTAACTGGGTTTAGGGTTTAGGGTTCCTTCCGCTAAACTTCTCCATCAGCGCAATAAAGCAAAGCCGTCAGATCGCGGACCCAGTACAGGGGTGACCGTTGGATCAAAAGGATTGAATTCGTCACCCACGAGATGGATGGATGGATGGATGGAAATAAGATCCCTACTCTTTTCTCCTCTTTCCAAAATCCCTTTTCACATTACGAAAGAGTTTCCAGTCTCCACGTGTCAGAAGGAAGGAGGCAGACGTGCAAATATCACGACTACTAATAGTCATTCTGCCAAGTGGCAGTTCTCTATCGAACAGCAAGCCATCACGTAATGTCTTTTTGAAGCTTTAATGGATTAAAAGAGGGTTTACTTACGTGCCATTGTGCCACGTGGAGAGATATTTGACGTGCCACTTGGTATACTCAATGGAACATAGTTGAAATAGAATAAATTTATTTTTTTATTTTTTTAAATTTAAGGAGTGCCTGAAATGGTGTTATGCACTACTAGTGACAATCAACTATTTATTATTGTGGTGGATGTTTGGGGAATTGAATTACATTTTTATTGGCAATGTTATTGTGTAAATGTAATCGTATTTGTTTCACATAATGGATAGATTGTTCAAGGTTAAGTCCAAATGTTATTTTGATTGCATATGTTATTGTGAAAAGATCACATGATGAAATCGCATGTTTTTTTGGTTGATAATCCCATATGTGTATAATAATTGTTCGACATTAATTATATATTAGTTAATAATCGTATGATGTCATTTAGTAATTTTCAATAAGCATTGGTGCATTTGAATAATATATTGTGTAATACATATTCAGGGTGACGACATGTATTTTGATTAATATCCAATTAAAGTTGTTTATGAACATATGTTAAAAACAATTGTTTAGGTATCTATGTATAGTTGATTGCATATGTGTGTTGTTATTAACTTAATGACTATAGTTTTTGAATGTATAACATTTGCATTATGCCTACTAGATGTTTGTCATTTAATCATCCATTAGGATTGAAGAATACGATTTCATTGTTTTCAGTTAATTGAAATTCTTCGTGTCAATAGTTGATGATAAAATCAGCAATAATGTCATTGTCGAAATCATCATTTATTGTAATTTTAATTTTTCTTTCATTTTTGGATTTCAATGGGCAATGTTTATGTTGAATGGTTTTGTTTTCATTGGATATATTATGTTTTGATGTAAATGTAGTCATTTTCAAGAATCTTTTTTTAAATGGATTAAATGAACTGAAAATGTAAAATCATATCAGAAATTAAAATTTTCATTTTTTTCATTATCCATGTTGCAATAGTCTTTAGTGATAATCTTATTAAAACTTATGGATGAGTTTTAAGAAAAGAATGGACTCATTGTAGACTTTTGAAATGATGACACTATGTTTGTCACACACAAAAAATGAAAATTATGGATTCAAAAAATATGTCATAATAATATCAAAATTAAAATTAGAAAATGATCACTATAAAATGAATAATTTCATTGTAAAATGCATTGAATTTTTTCCAATATAATTTTTTTTCGTATTTTAAAATTGAACTTGTTGTGATTTTTGTCATTTTTTATAATTGGTATTCCATTCCACATTGAAATCTTGAATTTTTTTTTTAAATATCTTGACCAATGGCATGTCTAAGGATATTTATAAGGTGGTATATTAATATTTGTGACCAAAACCATAGGGGATAATTATAGGATTTATAGTTTGATAATTATTTTAAATGCAGAAATTGTAGCTAATGTAAGATGTGGACTCTTCAAAATGTCAAACATGAGCCACCTACATATGCGTTTACCCTTAAATCCTTAATCTTCCACAACTCTTTTTTATATAAAAAAATTATTCACCACAAATTTATAAACAATATTTTTAAATAACATAAAAACTTATGAACCTTTCTAAGCTAAGTTAGGCCTAGCTTAACCTAATTTAAGTAAACCTAGGACTTAGGCTCCTAGGCCTATATAAGTTAACATCAGCATACATAGTCTAATTATGTTACCTAAACTAACATATGCTACATAGGATAACCTAGGCTTACGTAGAGGTTCACATAGGCCTAACCAATGATAACTTGAAATAACCACTAAGATAGATTTAGATTGACCAATTTTACCTAGGTTAAATGTAAAATAAACCTAGGTTAAACCCAATTAAACTACCAAGTTTAAATGTAAATTAACCTTAATTAAACCTAAGCTAATAGGCCTTAGTTAAGCCTAAATTAAACTTAGCCTAACCAAGGTTAAACCTAGGCTAAATTTCTAACCAAGGTTAATATAAACCAACCAAGATCAAACCTAAATTAAACCTAGGCTAGCAAATGTTAAATCTAACCTAGGTTAACATAGTTTTAAATTAGGTTAAACCTTGACTAAATTTAAATTACCAAAGGTGACACATAGGTTGATTTTTTAAAAGTTAAATTAATGAAAGCTAAAACTATGCAAAACAAAGTTAAACATAGGCTAAACCTAAGGTGAGTTAGGTTAACTTTAACTAACTTTAGGCAATCCTAGGCCTCCCTAAGTTGATTTAGATTAACCTAATATAACCTAGGGTTACTTAAACTATCCCAAGGTTGTGTAGGTCAACTTAAGCTACATAGATAACCCTATGTTATTTTAGGGTAGCCTAGGTTAACTTAAGCCTACTTATGATTTTGTAAGTTAAGCTAACTTAGATTATGACATGTGTCACACTAGAAATTAATTACTAATCATGTAGTCATTATTATGTAATCAAATAATCATTTGTATGACTACAATCATCATTACACCAATATGTGTCCAAATTCACTCTATGTTTCATTAGATTTTGAATGAAATTGGACCAATTTACGATGGTGAAAATGGGCAACCCCTTAATAAACCAGGACCAATGGCTACAGACAAGTGAATTCACTAATAACTAATTGAATTCACTAGTAATTAATCAAATTCATTAATAGTTAAATTATCAATAATAAATACATTAATAGTTAATTTTAAACCTACACTATGAGAAATCACGTCCGTTGAAACCACATTACCCTGTAACTAAAACTCAAAAAACAACTCGTATACAACTATTATGCAACTATCCCTTTGGGTATTACAACTATTGTGCAACTATCCCCTTAAAAATACGATGTATTACTAAATAAATTACCATGTCAAAAAATCAATTAGTTATATTATACTTGCAAGTGAGTTGAAAATGGGTCTTTTATATGATAATTTATACACATTGTACATACATATGTAATCAACCATATTTGATGTTTTTTAAGACTTACATTGTAGTTACATGTGGTAACTACTTTAGAACTATTATAAATGTGTCATTAAAGTAAGAATTATGTTGCAACTAATGTACAATGTACATACATGTGATTATGCCACGTGTCCACATTTCCACCACCCATTATGGATACATTTGCAACTAGTTTTTGATTATGATTCTCATTCATATGATTAATATGGCGCCTAGTGCGTCACTACTAAAGTACTATTGTTCAACTATGTTATCATGACTATAAATCAACTACTTATAATTTAATAAGGATACATATTCATCAATTATTTATATCTTCATCATATGTGTTTCATTTTGAGCGATTTAAAATGTTATGGGAACGCTACCTCAAGTTCTAGTCATCTTTGAAGTGCAAAGGAAAATGAGTAATGAAAAAATAACGAGAGAAATAAGTTTTCCAACTTATAAAACACATTATTATTATTTTCTTTGCACCCCTCCTACTTTCAAACCTCATAATTTTTTTATTTCTTATTCATTTTAAACAATTTAATGTGCTATAAGAATGCCACTTGAAATTCTACAAATTATCTTTGAATTTTAACAACAAAAAAAAAACATACAAAAAATCTTGTGGGTGTTTTGGAACTGGCCTTTGTAGCATTTGGTGCTTTGTTTTTTGAGTTTTTGACAGCTCTATTTTGAGGGGCCATAACTTTCTCAATTCTATTCCATTTTTTACAATTTTTAGTGCACTAGACACACCAATATAAGGGGTTCAAGTTTTGTTTAGATGCAAAAAACAATGGAACCCTCCCCTTGGACTTAGCATGCCTTGAATGCTTAAATGTTATAGTTGCAACTCAATTGTAACTAATGAACAACTAAAAGATTTGACCCATATGTTTTGTTTTCGAATCCTATGTTACAAACTATATAAAAAAAGCTTGTTATTTTATGTTCTCAAATTAAAATATATGTGCCATTTTGGGATGAGTCGAATTTTTTTAACCTAAAGGCAAAACATCAAATAAAATAAATAAATTCATGGCTATTATTTAATGCATTTAGTTTTGTTCTTTCTTACTTACTTACCTACCTAGGTAAGTAAGTAGGTTCTATTTTTTTACCTAGGTAGATGGGTCCTAGGTAAATATGTATGTATGTAGGTCTTAAGACCTACTAACATACCTATTTGTGATTTATGTATGACATACTTAAATTATATATTTTGAATTTTTTCCAAAATATAATTAATATGATATGTGACAAATTTTTATTGTGCCATATGCCACAAGCATGGGCAGCCATTAACAATCATAATGGATGATGGAGATCAATATTTCAAATTTTTAATGTCAAAAAATCTTCAAATGCCACATGTAAAATTTTAATAGACGGATGTTTATTAATGACATTAACATGACATCATGGGTGCAGTTATAATGGAGTTGAATAGTAGTTGAAAATGATTATTTTGATTAAATTACAACCGAGTTGCAATGAGTTGCATCGTATATACAATGAGTTGCAAATGTCCATCGCAACTCAAAAATTGAGTTGCAAGGCCAATTGTAAAACACCTTTTTTTCCATAATGTTAGGTTAAATACCTAGGAATCTTCACTAGGTTATCTAACCTAAATTAGGAACCTAACCCACCTAAACACCTTGCCCACCAACCTAGGGTGCAAGCGTGAAAGTGTGAACTAATGTCATCCGACTATCCAATTTCTAGACAAAATTCCAAATATGAAAAAAATTATATTATCACTTCTAAAAAAAGGATGGATATGTATATTTAAATTCCCACATATTTTCATATATAAATAGTTATGTATTCAAAAAAATTCCTTTTGTTAGTTACAAATAGATGATTATTGAGTGCTAAAAAATCATGGATATGTGTAAAGGATATGCATTACCAATTTGTCACTACTCACTCAAAATGTGGACTAAGGCATAGGGTTTTTTTTTTAAATACACAAAAGTCACCATATCTTGAGGGACAAAATTTAGAAGTCCCTAGATTTAAACAATGTAATCTTGAAGGTCATTAGAACTAGGCAAAATTCCCAAAAAAATTAATGTCCTTCCAAGACAATTGCCATTTACTACTAATAAATGCTAGGAATCTTAGCCATTGCACTTACTTGAGGAATTTGAAAAACAAACATTGTACATAACTAGACATATGCTTACATAATCTTCAGATACAAATTTGCATCTGGTTAACTGAAATCTTCCATCCATGATATGAATAATTTTAAATAGTGGTCAATCTATATTCAGAGGATATGTATAATTATTATTCTTAAAATTGATGTAGTTTTAGGATATGCATATACATAACCATCTAACCCTATATAACCAAACAACACTAATTTGAACCATGCACCTCCTTTCACTTCCATGTTTAAGGAACAAGTCCTTAACCATTGAACCATTATTTAAATTTTTAAAAAAATCATTACACATTATTATGCACATTTGTTTTCACCCTAAACTATTCTTGACAATTCTTGACTATTCTACCATAGGTTATTCTAGGCTATTTTATCATATGCCATTATTGGTTATTTTACACTAATTTACAATACTCTATTCTTGGTAATTCTTGGCAATTATTCCAAAGGTTATTCTAAGTTATTTTATTATACGACATTGTTGGCTATTTTACATTATTTCACCATAGGCTATTGTTGGTTATTATAAGTTATATTACCATAGGCTATTTGTGGTTATTCTATTGTTGGTTATTTTAGGTTATATTATCATAAACTATTGGTGGCCACTATATTATAGGTTATTGTTGGTTATATTATCATAAGCTATTAATGGTAATTCTGTTGTAAGGTATTGTTGGTTATTCTAAGCTATATTACCATAGGTTATTGGTGGCTATTATATTGTAAGTTATTATTGGTTATTCTAAGTTATATTATCATAAGTTATTAATGGTTATTAAATTGTAGGCTATTGTTGATTATTTTAATAATGAAACATGATGTTTACACAATGACCCTATAATAAAATAATTTAAACCATGGTGAAATCATTAGGGTGTAGGGAACCTATTTCAATTTTAAGGTTTCATAATGATTTAAACTAGTGAACTACACGCCGCTTTTGTATTATTGATGTCCATGAAAGCTGAAAAATGGAGTTATGATTGTAACCATCCATCATAAGGAATAAGGTTTGTAACCATCCATCGTAAGCAATAGGGCTTAGTTAGTGAAAGCTTCTTATCATCACCTATCGATGAGTTCTTGTCACGATGGTGGGATGTTTGAACTTTGACACTCATAAATGGGCTTGGGTGAGAATGGTAATGGGTTGGAGGGTGTTTTTGTGTCATTGATGGGAGGATTATAGGAGTGTAAAAGTGGGCATTTTGAAAAAGTTGTGAGGTTTGAGGTTTGAAAATGTTGAGAAAACTAACTTGAAAAATAATAGGCAATCAAACTTGAACATGAAATATATTTTATGGGTGCATACAAACTGCAAGAGTTTTGCAAGGTCACAACCTATTTGGAAAACATGGGAGGGCATTTTGCGATAGTTGGTCTTGAGAGAATAGGCATTAGTACAAAATGTGGACTCAATTCACTAGTCTAAACCACTATGGGACCTTCATAATGAAATAGCTATACCTTGCCCTAAATCTCAATCCACCATAGATGAATTGGATCACTATGTAGTAAACCTATTTCACTATATAGTCACTATGTATTGAATTTATTGTAGTAGAATTGGGTCACTATGCAATGAACCCAATTCAGTATGTAGTGTATATAATCCATTCATAGTTGAATATAAACCATATGTTTTGGATCCAATTTACTATATAGTGTATATAATACACTCATACTTAAACCTTATGTTTTGGACCCAATTTGTTATATATTGAACCTAATTAACTTGAGGTATTTTACAATTATTAAATAAATGGGCTATGTAATTGAAAAATGTGTTTGTTTTTGTTTGAACCCAAAATGGTGTTTCAATGCCATTAATTGGTTTATGTCACATAAATGCTAACCCAATATGGGTTTTTGTCATAGTGTTTACCAATTGCACTAGTCAAAATGTGAATAACTTAAAATAACCAAAAGTAGCCTATCTATAATAGCTTATAAAAGTCGAATGTAACATGAGGTGGAATGGTTAAAATAACCAAAAGTGGCCTACCTAGAATACCATATAGTAACTAAAGTAACTTAAAGTGCACTAGTTTAAAATACCCAAAAGTAATTTAAAATAACTTAAAATTATTGAAAGTAATTTTAGGTGGATGACCTAGAATAGCCAAAAATAGCTTAAAATAGCCAAATGTAACCTAAGATGGAACAACTTTAGATAGCCAAAAATAACATAGAGAATAACCTAAAATTGCCAAGAATAATTTGGGGTAAAATAATTTATAATATCCAAAAATAGCCTAGAATAACCTAGAATTGCCAAAAGTAGGATAAGGTGAAATAACATAAAATAATAAAAAATATCTTAGAATTACCAAAAATAGCCTAAGTTGAAATAATTTACAATAGCCAAAAGTAATAAAGAATACCCTAAAATAGTTGAAAATAACTTAGGGTGACATAATTAAAATACCCAAAAGTAATTTAGAATGGTTGAATAACTCAAAATATATATATATAAAACCTAAAATATTTTAAATTAATCTCAAATGAAAATTGCCTAAAATCATAAAAAATAACCTAGGATGAAATAACGTATAGTAATAATAAATAGCATGGAATTGCCTAGAATTGACAAAAGTAACCTTGGATAAAATAACCTACAATAGCAAAAAGTAACCAAAGATAATTTAGAATAGTTGAAAATAGCCTAGGATGAAATAATTTAAATAGTCAAAAATAACTTAAGATAACCTAGAATAGCTAAAAGTAACCCATGATGAAATAACCTACAACAACAAAAAGTAACCAAAAATAGCTTAGAATTGTCAATAATAACCCAAGGTGAAATAACTTAGAATAGCAAAAAAAATCAATAATAACCTAGAATAACCGAATGTAACTTAGGATGAAACAAACTAAAATAGCCAAAAATAACCAAAGATAGTTTAGAATTGTCAAAAGAAATTTAGGGTGAAATAACTTAAAATAACCAAAAATAACCAAGGATAACTTAAAATGAGTGAAAGTAGCCTAAGATGAAATAGCTTACAATAACCAAAAGTAACCAAGGATCATAACCTAGAATAGCTGAAAGTACCCTAAGATTAAATAGCTTACAACAACCAAAAGTAACTAGGGTTCATAACTTATAATACTTAAAAGTAGCCTAGGATGAAAAAACTTTACTACAATAAATCACAACCTTTTTTATAGGGAATTTTAGTAAAAAAGACCCCATATCTATGGTTTTTTGCCCCCATGTCCAACTCGACCAAAATGCCATTCTGGACAAGTCATTTTAAACCCGACCATTTTAACTAGGCATTTTTGGTTAGTTTGTTTTATTGAGTTTTTTAAGGTGAACCACCATGACAATAATATAATTTGGGCAGTGACCAAATATATATATTATTTAAAATGTTTTATTTGTATTTTATATGAAAATATTAATTAATTACCTACCCTATTTACCCTACTTACCCTACCTACTTAAATAATGAACCCAATAATTAATTAGGCCATAAAAAATTTATTTATTTACCTACCATTCCTATGTCCTAGGCCTAAGTTAAGCCACTTAGCAGAGTCACCTAGGTTAAACCAAGTCAATCATGTTAGGCCAAGTAGCTTAGGCTAAATGGTCCAGTAGGTTTTGCAACCTAGGCTACTTAATAGGGTCACTTAAGTAGCCAAGGGAACCTAGGTTGCAAGTGTGGATATTTGAATTCCTCACCTCCACATTGAGGAGTCAAGTCTTTAACCATTGGACCACCACCCCCATAAGGTGATTTGTGTTGGACAAAATAATGTAATGAACTTGATTTTGGACCAACATATTGTAATCAATTTTCATGAATGTTTTTTCAACATATTGCATTAAATGAACTTATTACTTACATAAATAGGTAGGTTATAGGTAGGTTAACATATTTAGTAATAGGAACCTGTTAATAAATGCATGTACTTAAATAACATGTAGGTTATAGTCTACTAGATTTTATAGGTACCTATTAAGTCTATGCTTATACCTACCCAATAAGCTACCTTCACCTATGTTATTTAGTAGGTTACATAGGTATTTATTAACTTATTAATATATTAGCCTAGGCATATTAGGTAGGTAGCCTAGCCTAGGTTAACTACATGCCTACCCAATAGGCCTAGGTGCCTTAAGTAACCTAGGTTAAGATACGTGGGTTTAACCATGCTATTAAAAGCCACACATGCCCCCTTAGACCATTAGTTTAGTCTTATAATCTTTTTAGAATTTTTTTAATATGTTTTTTTTAAATGAAAATATTTACAATTTTTTTAAAATTATTATGTTAAGGTGTATATTTTAAAAATCCCAGAATACGTCATTAAAAAAAATTTCAAATTGTGTTTTTGTCAAAATTGATTTTGAGCTACTTTTATGCTATTTTATATTTTTCATTCATTAAATTCATTCCAAAATTTTATGATATTTACATAATATATTCACAATAACAATTTATAAAAAGTTTAATTTTTTTTTTTTTTTCCAAAGGTCAAAAAATTAAATAGTGGTTATGATTGTTAATGGTATATGTTAATATGACTACACCCACATACCTACCTAGGTAGCTTAAGTTAAGGTATGTATTTACCTAGGTAACCTAGGCTGGGTTATGTACCTACCTAGTATGCCTAGGTTAAGTTACATACGTACTTACATAGCTTAAGTTAGGTTATGTACCTACTTAGTAGGCTTAGGTGGCCAATGTTAAACTACATACCTTGTAGGCCTAGGTGGCCTATGTATTCACTTAGTAGGCCTAAACTAACAAGTACATGGCCAATAGGTCTACCTAGTAAACCTAGGTCACCTAGGATACCTACCTAGAAGGCTTACACTACCTAGTTATAAGCTATTTAGTAGTCCAAGGTTATGTCTTAGGTAACTTATACTAAGTAGGTATAGGTTAGGTTACATCCTAGGTAACCTATATTACATAGGTTTAGCCTAGGCTACCTAGATAGTAGCATATTACCTAACAAGTAGCTTACTAGCTTATTAATTATGCTAGGTTAAATAGGTAGTTTAAGCCTAACCTAACCTACTATTTATGTTAGGTTAAATAGGTACCTTAGGCTTAACAAATAGGTTAAGTCATCAAATGAGTATGGTTTATTTGACTAAGTGTCAAATCATAATGGTCAATTTGACTCAACCTTATCCATTCAATATGGCCAATTTGATTAAATTGAACCATTTTGATGAACATTTGTCCATTTTGACCAAATCTTCAACTTGACACTTGGTCAAAAAAATCACTTTAGTCAAATGTACTGGTCAAATGTAACATGTGTTTTTCATGCCCCAAACCTTAATTAAAATGGACATACCTTTTGGTCAATGTGGACACTTCAATCAAGTTTGCCTTTTGAAAATCCGTGATTTCTTATAATGCTTAGAATAACCAAAACTAACCAAAAATAGCCTAGAATATTCAAAAGTAACCTAAAACGAAATAGCTTACAACAACCAAAATAACCAAGGATAGCCTAAAATAGCCAAAAATAGCTTAGGGTGAAATAGTTTAAAATAGCCAAAAATAAATTAATATAACCAAAAATACCTTAATGTGAAATGGCCAAAAGTATTTTAAAATCATCAAAAGTACCCTAGGGTGAAATAATTTACACTAGCCAAAAATAGCTTAACTTAAATAATATTTATTATATTAACAAAAATCTTATTTATTTATTTAAAATTTTATTTTTCAAAAGAATGATTGTTGAAATGTTATTGAATAATGATACTCAAATGGTTTTTTGGTCAAAATATTTTACATTTCCAAAAGGAAATAATGTAATTGTGTACATTATTGAAACTTTTTTTTAAAAAAATTTAAATTATTTCATTTGAAAAGAATGTCAATAAAATATAAAATTTCAACTTAGTTGATGTATGTGTAATGTTTAAAATGAAATATTGGATAAATAAAATGCACTGTAATTTGTTATCACAACAAATGAAGTAGTTTGGTGGTAAAAGTGTTTACCTCCATCCTTGGGGTTCAACAATCAAACCTCATTGAAAATGTGGTTGTGGGGAACAATGGTAACATGTTTAAATATTCCCTTATTACATATGTTGACGATGTGGCCTACCTATTTAAGTTAGGGTATTTTATCCTAGTTGAAGCAATGACATGTGTCACTACTTCATAAGATGAAAATCATGAAATTATCAATAACATAAATTATTTTATTTTATTGCTTAAATATAATGTAAATTATTAATTCAACATTATTGCTTAGGGAAATGGTTTGGTGAATTTGTTTCATTAAAAAGTAACCTTATTCATTAGTTATTTGTTTCAATAGTTATTAGTGAATTAGTTCAACTATCTATAACAATTGGTCTTTGTTACTAAGGGGTTGACCACTTTTGCCATGGTAAATCTGTCCAAATTCACTCAAAATTTAGTGAAACACAAAATGAATTTGATCACATATTGGTAAAGTGCATTGATTTTACAATGGACGTTGAAAGTAGCTCATGCATAATTTTTCATTTGATTTTCCCCCTTTTCATCCAAAATATGACAGATTTTAAAACTCAAAATACACATTACAATGCCTAATGAATCCTTTTGGAACCTTTATCATCCACCATTTCATTTTATTTTTCAAGGTGTTATTGCTACATTTTTGCAACATATGTGTGGGGGGGGTGGGGGGGGATGAGCATATGCAACAATAAATTAATTTTTGACCCAAAAACCTTTTTAAATAAACATTCGTTACACTTTTTGTGATGTGTTATCGTGATTACAATGTTGCACCCAACACCACCTTATGGAAATAGGACCACAAATTTCTAATTCATCCATAAAATGGATCATTAGATGAATCATTAAGTCACAAAATGCAAGGGCGAAGCATACTTCGAACATGTTCAAGGTCTCCACAACAAATGTGCATAGGGCCAAATGTCATATGGGTTCAAGACCTTTGTACATAACCATTGGCATGAATGCACTCACACTAATATGTACACAAGCAATTGTAACCAATGTTTGGTTTTGTGTATTTAACATTTTAGAAAAAAAAATTCCAAATGGAATTGTTTTCACATAATCTTATTTTCGATGTATTGGCATATATATTCTAAAATTTTGAAATTGATGTAATAAATGAAAAATAACCAAAAGCATTTTGAAAACATTATAACCAATGTTTTAAAGCAATAAAAGGACTTATAAATGGATTTGAATTTTTTTGACAAATGACATACTTTTAACAAAATTTTGATATAAACCATAACATAATAGTGTGATGAAATTTTTCAAGATTTTTTTAAAGACTTTTGTTCAAAAAATTCCAAGAATATCCTAGAATAAACACCAAATAAGTAGTCATCCAAGGGGGCGGGTCTAGTTCATGAGATCCCATTTGCACCTGAATACCCTACCCAATTGAATGAACATTTTTCATGGCCTAGGCTACAACATGCTCCAAATGCCTACTAGCATTATTTGCTACAACATCACATGGTGGTCATGGCTCTTCACGTTGAATAACCTAAATTAAGGGCAAACATGTTTCTTGAATGTTGTGGCATAACCTATTGGTGCACATACCTCAACCACAAAGTCCATAAATGTTTGTCTTTTGTTTAAAGTGAACACAAATGGGGCTTGTGGTTTTATGTAGGTAGCACCTCCCTTTTATTGTCGCAACCAAAGGTGTCACATCACCGCAATTTGTTCTAGGTCCTTACAAACTTCCATTGTGTCTCTCCTCCCCACACAAGTACTTTAGCATGTTGTTTAACATGTTGCATTCCATGTGCATGTTGTCCAACAAGTTTCATATGGGTAGTTTTTGCAATCATCAACACATTACTCCATAGTTCAAGTAGGTCTTTGTGCTCACATGCTTGAAATATATTGTTGTGATCATAAAGTGGAACATCAATCCCACTAATATGCCCAGGGTGCTCACATTAAAGCCCCCACCAAATTCCCACCATCCACCCATTAAACTTTTGACATGTGCTTGTTAAACTTCCACACTTCCTTTTTTAAACTTCCACCATTGCACCCATTAAACTTTTACCATGCAACTTAACCTTTAACTAGACACCAATGAAAAAAATGAAAATATTATCTTGCACAATTTTTAGATGGATTATCAATTTAGATCTCATGAATTTGACTTGTTGTCACCATATGAATTTTCTAACAAAGTTTGTAAAACATCAATTGCTTACTATAGATTGTTGGGACAACATCCACAATATTGACACATGGTCTTTATGATTATGAAGCACCTCAAATTCTTGTCTTACAAGTTACGAAACACCATTTGTAAAAAATGATTCAAAAGCTTACTTCAAAGCAATATGTATAATATTCACACCTTGGAAAATTTTAATTGATTTGCATCCCAATGGTGACTTTCATAAGTAAATTTCATATAATTACATCTTATAATAATTAAATCATATAAAATTAACATGCTACATGAGTGTGAATATGAAATGCCAATAGATTACTAGTAAATTTTACAAACAATAATATTGATTGTAAAGAACAACTTAACCAATAATTTTAGAAAGAAAAAAGTTATGTACCATTTTATAATGAAAAATTTGAAGATTATATTGAAGAAAATGATGATATATGTAATGATACAACACCAAAAAATTACATAAATGAATCATGCAAAAAATATCGTATAAATTTGAGTATTCAATGTATAACATCAAGAAAAGTAAATATGTCATAGACATCATTACCATGTTTAACACCTTGTATACAAAAAGGTCAAACATATCAATACAAATTAAATATGCAAGTTTAATAAAACATGAACATCCATACAAAGGCATTATATCCAATTGGACAAAATCATTACACCAACAACATAATTCATTTTACAAAAATAATGATTTAGCCATTATTCCAAAAATGAAATTAAAGCATTTGGAAATGTTGGTATTCAAACCAAATGAATTGTCTAAATTATGACCTATACCATCAAAAAAATTAACAATATGTTAAGTACCTAAAAAACTTATCTATATCACATTTCATTTGAATGCCCATAGTCAAACTTATTTGTTGAATGAATATGTTTCAACTAAATGAATATAAAAAATAAGCATTTCAACATTTCACAATGAATATCAATAAAAAAACTACTAGCAATCATCATATGATGAAATATGTTGGTGGTGCAACAAGAACTAATTGCACTAACATTCATCATCTAATAATAAACAAAATATTGATGATTGGATGCAATATATTAGCATATATCCATCTAAAAACTTCGAATACTAAAAGCAAATATTTTTCCATTTGGAGTTTTGAACATCATGTTCATGGGAGATTTTATGCAACTCCCACTAATTAATGATTTACCATTGTATTCTTCAAACATTCAACCAATGTTTTCATTTATTAAACAAACAAAAAAAATGATAGGAAAAAGTCTTTGGGACAACTACACGTGTTTAAATAACATTATATTGACACAACAAATGAGGCAAGTAAAAGATGTGTAATATTTTAATATGCTCCAAACTATATATAATAATATTCTTACACAAATATTATGACATGTGTACACATTTTCTTTCACAATTGAAAATTAACGTTTTTGAGCATTTGTGGGATGCAACTATATATATTATACCTCACAACAATCTAAGAGATGCAATAAACCATTACATGATTCAATACACCTCAAAAAAATTCAATCACAAATGTCACACAATTTTAGCTATAAACACATATTAAAAACAACACTTTCAAGAGGACACCAATTTCATGGCTAGACAAACCATGCCCACAAACAAAAGTCACAACCTAACAACATTTTAAAATTTACACAAAAGGCTAGAAGTTATGTTAATTAAAAATTTGTACCCACAATTAGGACTAGTGAATGGAACAATTGGAGAGGTATTCAAAACTTTTGTTGCCAATTGTAACAAAACATTGCAAGCACATACAATTCATAAAGAAACACATGTTAATAAATTTCAACAATTTCATATAAGAATGCCCATCACTACCAAACATAATATTTGATGGACTTCCTAAAAATCTTGTGGTAATTCAACCAAATTTCAAGAGTCATGTTATACACATCAAACTCATGAACATAAACATACAAAAACATTCAAAATACATAGATACCAACTTCCACTAATGCATGTTTTTTGTTTGGTTGATTACAAAACACAAGGACAAACATTTGACTACCTTGCAATAGACATTTATAAACCCCCAAATGGTAGAACATTAAATATACACTATTCATGTAACCCTCTCATGATTACATAATTTGCAAGGTCTTGTAATACTTCAAGATGTTCAATTTGAAAACCTTGAAAAATCCATGTTACATAAATATAATAAAGCTTTCATGACCATGAAAATGAATAATACTAAATCAACAATGACAAGTAAGCCATTCAAAAGGAACATTATAAGACCTTCAATGTCAATGTCATCCACTTTGATAAACATTCATATTGGATCAAAGAATATGGGTTATGAAAGATATATGAAAATATATTGCTAGATCGTATTATATCATTAACATATGAACATGTATCAACCACCATGCAAATGATAAGAAAATAACCATTTCAAAACACAATAATATCAACAACATTCATACCCTAGGTTATATGGGAACATGCATTACAAACACAAATCTTTACAACATATTCATATCAATGGCAATCATTAAATAGTAGCTTTAATAAAGCTGTTAACAAACGCTTAGGTTAATTTTAGAGGCATGAGTCACAAGTTACAAAAAGATTTGCTTAACCATGGTAAAATTTCCCAAATCGGAATGTGTCCCACCATAATATTATAATTATTGAAAAGCTCCTAATGAAGAAAGGTGCATCAATTTGATTATCACTTAAATTGAACATCATGTCACTAGTGCATAGTGAAGGCCTAATCCTTTATTAGGCGCAAAGTAAGAAGTAATTGGCTTTAATCTATGTAATAAGCACCTACATTAGTCCAACCTAAATACCCTACCTACCTACCTACTAGTATACCCTACCTTATCATCTAAACTCTAAAATCTTATGAAGTGACAAAATATTTCTTTGAACACAAGTTCATGGTGTGGCACATTGAGGAGAGCAAAACCATTTTGCATGAAATTCAGCATTTTCTTGACCTA
>Ga0209208_10005784_pt1 | contig 17142 bp, 11 predicted proteins | sample S1TSphfallax_3_FD_187694 | JGI IMG/M metagenome (GOLD analysis project Ga0209208, IMG submission 187694) | Host-associated microbial communities from peat moss isolated from Minnesota, USA - S1T2_Fd - Sphagnum fallax MG (SPAdes) (version 2) | ecosystem: Host-associated > Plants > Peat moss >...
TGGCATTCGAGTTGTTGCGTACCAAAAGGATACTAACGACTACTACCTCCCTTGGGAGTTGGAAAAGAGAGAGAGAAGAAATAAAATATATGTGTCCGTCCGTCCGTAAATTCTTTTGATGAGTTTGACTATCACGATATATTTTCAACAAATTTTTTGACGCCCCCCGCCCTAAACCCCCAAACCCACCCTTCCCGGTCGGGAGGGGGGGACGGGCCCCCCTCCCTCCTCTACATCCGACAAACAATTTATTTCTATCTCCAAACTTTGGAAATTGTTTATGAGACAACCAATCAAAAACTCATGTGCGCGAAAAATTTCCATTTCCATTTCCATTTCGAGGCGTGCGCGCATGCACACATGCACGAGGAATCTAGCCTACTACATGTGAGAATATACCAGCACCCCCCCCCCAGTGCAACATCCACTGGATGGCCTGTTAAATGACCCAGTTGTGGATGAGCCCCTTTGTGGATGAACCTTAACCGGAGTTAAATATATCTGGGTTGGTTGGTTGGTTTCACTTGGGTAAACTCATTATGTAAAAAGAAATAAGTGGTAGATTAGTGATTACTACTCTAGTTATGTTTAGGGTTTATAGTTTATACATAGGTAAAGGCTCACTCTCTCTGCTTCCTTCCTACCTACCTACCTACCTACTTACCTACCTACCTATTGGCCAACAACCCACTTGCAAGTTGTAAGTAAGTAGGTAGTTAATTAAGCTAACTACCATTGGTTAGCCATGATGGAACGGGAACCACCTGTAGTAAAATTGTTTCTGGATGCCTATTTATCATCCAATCCTTCATGGTGCACTCGTGAGTGCTTTAGTTCACCACATCTGGCCCATAGATAGCCATATAGCATGATGCTATTATGACATCATAATAAACATGTTTGCATGTGGTGTTTGGGTATTTGTTGTGCACAATAATTTATTGGGAGAGAAATATAGATTCTCCTACCCACAAAAAATAAATAAATAAATAAATAAATAAATTTCACTAATTAATTAATTAATTAATTAATTAATATTTTCATCATTTTGTATTATTTGACATTATTCAACATCTATTTGTGTCGAGAGACATTACCAAGGCAATTGCAAAAACAATAACACACAAACTTTGTCTCTTTCTTTCTTTGTTTGCGTGCTTGCTTGCTTGCCCTCGGTGACTTTACACTCGTCAAACACTTGAAGAAGGCTTCTTCTCTCTCTCACTCTCTCACTCTCAAAAGCCTTTTTCCTCTCTCCTAGTCTGCACGAGAAATTCTCCGAACTTGTGATATTTGAGTGTCAATCAAACTTTCTTTGGCCTCCGCAACTTTACACTCGTCATGAAAACACTTCAAGGCCTCTTTGTCTCTCTTCTCTCTCAAAAGCAATTCTCACAACTTGTGATATTTGGCTTGAGTTTTGAACCCTAAAATAAAATATTCTTCTCACCTATTAAATACTCAACACACCAATTGCATAAGCCTTCAAATCCGGGCTCTTGCCACCTTTGAGATAGTTAACACTCTCAAAGGTGTGTGTTGTTGTTTGTTGGCTGGGACAACCTCAACCTCTCTCACTTCTAGTTCATAAACATCTTTCAAGGGATCGGTTTTGGTTTTGGATTTATTCTTATTTTTTGTTTTGATTTTTTTTTTAATTAAACATTTTTCATTGGATTTTTTTGTTTCTCTCATTTAAAAAAAAATTAATTAACAAAAACATTTTTCAAGTTAGGTTGATCTCAAATGTAATGTGGGTTGTGGCATATTAAGTGGAGCTTGTTGTGTGCCACATTTTTGCTCTAGTTGAATAGAATAATAATAGTCTTGTAGCCTTAGTTTAATTTAAGGGAAAATATCATCATATGAGTATGAGTGAAAAAGGTTAAAAATTGATAGTGAAATTCCTCCTTCACCTTCTATTATCCATCAATGTTGCAAGGTTGTGATGTGTTTTTGTGTGGCCATGACATGACTTGGGTTTGCATCCGCTTGCTTGCATAATGGGACACATATTATGCATCTTATTCACATTTTCACACACTTACTTGTCTTTAAATCTAAAATGTGAAAACATGTATTTCATTGTTTCAATTTCATCAAACAATCAAGGCATACAAATCGTCAAATATTACATGTCTTCTTCTTCTATCCCACCCATTTTATGCCCGTTGCTTACCTCATTGAAATGTTGAAACATTTGTTTATTCATTTGTTTCATTTGTTTTCTTCATAAACCCTAAACTCTAAACTAGAAGTGATAAATATGTTTTCAAATGTGGAATGCTTAATGACATCCTAATATAACTTTCAAATCTCATCCAATATATTGATATTTATTTTTTGAAATATTGTGATAAGAATGGAATTTTGTTGTCAAAAGTTGAACTAACATATTTAATTGTTCAAGAATGTGGATGTTAGTCTAAATGTAATGACCTCCACAATAACAAAAAAAAATTCATAAAGAACCACATTGCATACACCATACTCTCAATAAACATTTCACATAAATTTTCATTTGCAAATTCATATATGTCAAGATGGGTTAAATGTTGATTCACACAATGAATTATTACAATAATAAACATTACAATGCTCTTAATCTAAACATCATCAATCCAAAGAATTGTTTTTTTAATGCATCCACAAAATCCTTTCATTAAATATGTGTGAAAATCGAGCCATTCATGTGTGTGACCTTACTCTCCATCCTAATATTTTTTGGTTTACATATTGTAATCCTTAAGTTAGATTCACACTAAGGTGATAAAGGGAATAAACTAATCCTAGTTTTATCTCATTCACACAAAATGAATAAAATAACCCACAAAATGAGTTGCCAAGTGATGTGTCATTGGCATTAAGGAAGGTAAATGCTTTGAGATATTTTATCCTTGTGAATAAATATCCTCAATTTTTATGGATTTGGCTTCAAGTTAGATCAATAGAATAAGGAGGTCAATTTGACCCCTTGATTTCAAAATATTAAAATATTCCCCTCTATTATTTAGTTTTCATCTAAATTTGTTATTTAAATTTTTTTACTCTAGGTTTGAACCCCTCAATATAAGGTTAAATTAATACCCTTTAATTATTTTTATCTATCTTCTTTGGTGAAAAATGCAAGGGTAAATTTACTCCTTGAACTTGAAGTGGTGACCTAGGAAGAAAGGCCTCGGTTTAGATGTGGGTAATTTAATTGTATTTTTATTCGTTAAATGGCCAAAAAATCCCGAAAATAACATTTTTTTTGTTTTTAAAAAATATTTGAATATACAAGTGCCCCAATAATGCTTTAGATTAAATAATAACAAGTTTTAAAAAATTGTCCAAACAAAGAAAAAACAAATATACTTACCCCCCAAACTAAAATCCTAGTCAATTTTTTGCAATTTTATCATTATATATATATGCAACAAATTTGATGCAATATTTGAATAGGGGTTATAAAATGTTTGTGATAATAATGGTTTTACAAACAAAGTTAAGGATAGAAAGGACATTAAAGAAAATCTCAACTTCATTTGCTTACAATCTCAATCTAATTTGATATCTCCTTACAAACTTCCTTTACCAAATTGGCCATCCCAAGAAATTTGCAACTAAGAAATGCATCAAATGCCAAATACACTTCATTATAATTGTAAATTGGGATTTTTAGCTTACATCCAATGGGGTGTTTTTTTACTTTGGGATCTTAGTAATTATTGAAATGGATGAACTTGACAATTATTATTGATGTGTTTTAAGTTAAAGTTTCCAATGATAACAATGGTTTGAATGAAACAAAAGATTAGTTATGAAAAAGAATTATGTTAATTAGATGGAATTGTTGAAACTTAAATTATGATGGAATGATCATCACTATTTGATTATCAATCAAGCAAATTATCAATAATAATTAACTACAAGTGAACATATATTGTTTAATTTTTTATGATGGAACTTGATGTTTGGAAATACATTAAATTTTTGTTAGATTGATTGAACTATCCTTTTGAATAATCCTAAATTTGCAACTTGAAGCTAACATGAGTTTAAAGTTTAGTTAGAGTGAGAGCTTCATGATTTCAAAATGCAAAAAAAAGACATTTTTGGTCCTTGTAAGAAATGAATGGTTTTTTTTTTTTGATTTATATCCTTTTGAATATCCATTAACCATCAACATGAAACTTTTTTAACATGGAATTTTGCTAAATCATGGAACTTCTATCATTAATGAGAACTAGGTTAAACCACTATTTTGATCAATGTTGTTCCTTTGTTAATCTTTCTTCAAGCTAAAGTTGTAATTATTTCTTTAATTTCAAATTTTAGAAAATGGGTGCAAATATTGTAACAAGATCCACACATGCCCATTCAAGTGTCTCCTTAAAACACAATTGGGTTTAATAATCAAGGTGGCATGGTAGATTGGGATTGGTCATGTTTAAGGTGATTGATGATGAATCCATGCCTTTTACAATGGCAAAAAATGTCGATGATAAAAAAACATTGTCACAATTAATTAGTATTGTGCAAAGGCATATTTTTATTATTGTTCAAGATTATGCAATTTGCAAATCAGTTGAAGTCCTTTTTTAATAATGTTAAGTAGTATTTTACATTGTTTTTAAAATGTTTTTGAGTAGTCTATATTCATTAGATTCAATCCAAATAAACATTATCATATAAACATATCAAATATTTTCAACATTAGTTTACTTTTTGACCATAAGACGTGTTTTAAAAAAAAAAAAAGGTTAAACCCTAAAGTTTTGCAAGGTTAATACACAAGCAGATTCACAATGGAAACCGACCCAAATTAATGACATTGTGGTTCCCACCCCAACATTTTGCATCATCAAAATTGGGCCGGCCCCATCATTTTTCAAACCCCACGCTAACACCAACACAAATTGTATTGTCATCACCAAATGTTCTAGCATCATGAGCAAGAATAATTTATATATATTTATATATATTTATTTACTATTATTATTATTTAAAAAAAATTCTTAATGCTTCTATTTGGAGACTTGTGACTTGACCTCTATTACAATTTTTTGCAACCATAGTTTCCTATTGCACAAGTGGATGCATGGGATTTGTCAAAAAAAAATTCCCTTATATGTGTGATCTCTTAATTATTATTGTCAATTGGAGAAGAAGCAATGCTTTGGAAGTCAAACATGTAAACAAAAAAAACTTTAGTCAAAAGATAGAACAATGAAGCAATCACATGAGACTAGTTTGGAGAGAACACTAGATGCATTGCCATAAGAACTTTGGGTGGGGACTACAACTTTTCACTTCCATGAAGTTAGCCTATCCTTAGTCTGTCCGGTGGTGGTCATCCTTTCCATCCATCCGTCCCGTCATCTGTCCCGTCCTCCATCCATCCAAGTTCCTCATCCCGGAAGAAGAAGATGATGGAAGAGGAGGAGCAGGACGACGAATGGCGGCAGCAGCAGTTTATCCAAATGTTTATGTGATCCAATCCTGTAGTTTATGAAAAACTCCTGTAGTCTTGCAATTCGTCCTCCTGCTCCTCCTCTTCCATCATCTTCTTCTTCTTCCGGGATGAGGAACTTGGTGACGGGACGGATGACGGGACGGATGGATGGAAAGGACGACCACCACCGGACAAACTCAAGGATATTATATAAGAAGATGGGATCAATATTTATCCCTTGGGTTTTGTGTTATCCATAAAGTCTCAGTACAGTATAGGGGACCAAGAAAGGTCCAAATTGGGAAAACCCAAGATGGGATCCCCCCAAATTTAGCACATCAAACTTACTTTTTTTTCTTTTTTTTTTTCACTCATGGGCTGCCCACCTCTAGCCTATATTATGGGGGCTCAATATATGGGCTAGGGGGCTAGGGTGATGTTGGCTATTGGTTATGGCTATACATTATTTGATTTTGATATTGACTATTGTTATAGCTATTGGTTATGGCTATTGACTATTGCTGATGGCTATTGGTTATGGTTATCCACTATTTGGTTTTGCTACTAACTATTGTTATGGCTACTGATTATTGTCAATAGCTATTGGTTATTTTGAGGTTCAATTTTTAGAGTTAGCTCTTTTAAAGGTTAAATATTAAGGTTTACATTTTGAGATTTGATTTTTATAATATAAGTTTGGGTTTTTTTAGGGTTCACTTTTAGGGTTTAGTTGAATTTTTTTTAGGGTCTGAGTTTTAGGATTTGGTTGTAAAATTTAAATTTGGGCTTGTTAGGGGTTGAATTTAGGGTTTAAGTTTGGTCTTCTGTGGGTCCACATGGTAAGGTTTGGTTTTAGGGTTCAAGGTTGGGCTTTTTAAACGTGAATTGTAGGGTTTGTTTTAGGGTTTAAAGTTGGGTTTTTTAGGGTATGGATTTTAAGGGTTTTTTTTTAAGGTTTAGATTTGAGGTTTTTAAGGTTTGGCTTTATAGTGTAGGAATTGAAATTTTAGTGTTTCAGGTTTAGGGTTTAGTTCTAGGGTTAAGGTTTTTAAAGTATGGTTTTCAAAACTTAAGGTTAGAAAATAAAACATTAGCGTTTAGATCTAAAGTATGTTATTACGTAAAATGTAGATTAAGACTTTCATGTGGACTATATAAAGAAGAGGTCTTCCTTCTTTTTATCCCTCTTTTTTCCATTTCAAACCTTGAGAAATGTCTTCCTCAAGCTCTTCAAATAGTGATCATTTCACCTCATCTTCAAGTGGTGAGGACCAGGATGACCTTGTTCTTTTCCAAATGATGACAACAATGGCTTCCAACACCAATGATTTGTTCAATTCACATGAAATGGAAGAAGGGGGGGGGGTCAATTTGTGGACCCAACCATTGGTGTCCATGATGTTTTGGGTACAAGCCACACCAGCATTATTCAAGCTTTGAACAAACTTTACATTGGAGGAATTTGATGAGTTGGCTTTTCAAGTTGTCCCTACCATTAGAGCCCATGTTAGATCCATCGGTGAGCTTCATCTTTCATGTTTTCAATTTTGATTTTCGGGGCTTAGGGTTAGGGTTTTAGGTTTGAATTTTTGGGTTTAAGTTTAGGGTTAGGGTTTTCAGGTCTGAATTTTTAAGGTTTTGGGTCTGGTTTTGGAGTTAGGGTTAACACTTTCAGGTCAGAATTTTAGGGTTTCAGTTTAAGGGCTTTATATTAGGGCTTTCAGGTCTGAAATTTAGGGTGTTTTCAGGGTTAGGGTTAGGGTTTTCAAATCTGAATTTTAGGGTTTTAGGTCTAGTTTTGGAGCTAAGGTTAGCACTTTCAGGTATGAATCTTAGGGTTCAGGTTTAAGGGGTTGATGTTAGGGTTTTTAGGTCTGAAATTTAGGGTTTAGGGTTGATTTTTGCAAGTTATGATTAGGATGCAGGTTTTTGGACTTAGGGTTCAAGTTTTCAGGTCTGAATTTTAGGGTTTTGGGTGTGGTTATGGAGTTAGGGTTAGCATTTCCAGGTCTGAATTTTAGTGTTAGGTTTAAGGGGTTGATGTTTGGATTTTCAGGTTTAAAATTTAGGGTTTAGGGTTGATTTTTGTGAATTATGATTAGGGTGTAGGTTTTTGGGGTTAGGGTTAGGGTTTTTAGGTCTGATATATTGTTTTGCATCAAAATAAGTGAATTGTATCAGGTGGGCCCTCAAAGTTGGCACTTGAACAATGTTTCTTGAACTTCATTCTTTACATGAAACATGACAATGTCACTATGTATGCTGCCTTTATGTGGAATTGGTCAAAATCTCCATTGTGTGATGATGCAATATTCATTGCATCATGCATCAACTATGCACTTGAGGATGAGATCCGATGGCCCACACCTAAGGAGAGACTTAGTTTGGGTGTGCATTTACGAAAAAATTAGGGTGTATTGGGTTTATTGATGGCACTTTGATTGAAATTCACAAGCCTTGGTAGAATGAAGCACATGGCACATGGTTTAATGGGCAGAAAAAGATATATGCAATGAACAACATTCTCATTCTAAACCATCATGGGTTGTTCATCTACATAGACATTAGTTATCTTGGCTCTTATCACGATGTGAACATCTTACGGCACTCCAATGTTTACAAGAATTGGCGTTAATACTTCACCCATGCTAATGACTACTTTGAATACCTATTGGGAGATCCAAGTTATATGGGTGAGGAAATGTTTATTATGCAAAGAATAGGCTGATGGGAACTAGCACCAAATGTTGACCATGTTGTAGTGCAAGCCTACAACAAAATGCATGTAGGTTTTAGGGTACAAGTGGAGTAGGCCATAGATGGGTTGAAAAGAAAATGGAGTCACTTCATGAAGAAGTTTGTCAACCAAACCAAAATATGCACATTTGTTCCAAGCTACAATTTTCCTAATTAATTTCCTACACAAGACATGCATGGACCTCACATACGAGGTTGTTGGTGATATAATTACTAACCTAGTTGAACATGGTTGGGCTAAGGACTTTTAGCTATAGGTGCAAAATAGTTCTAACCCTTAAACTAAATTTTTTTTCCATGATAACACTTAATCCTTTAACTACTTTCAAATTACTAATCTTCATTTTTTTCAACTTCTCATTATTGATCTCCACCTTGCCAAGTAGGAAGGCATTTCGAATTTGAGAAGTTGTCGAGAAATGAGATGCCATTGTTGCCATGCTCTGGATTGGCTTTGCAACATCTCTGATTTTGCCATTGATTTTTCACAATCACTTCAGGATGGTGTAAAATCCAAAGATGGGCCGGTATATGATGTAGGGGTTATAGGTTCAAACTAGTTAGAACCTGGGGTTTTAGGTATAGGTATAAATGCCCCATCAATTAGACTTTGACGTCTCTTTAAGACATTCCTTGTTGCATGTCCATTTGTGGCCTTCAAGCGTTCTAACATTTGATCGCATTATAGTGTTGCTTTCTTTGAACTTTCTTCATTTGAAGTTTCTATTAATTCTTTCAAAGTGTCCCTCAATTGGTCCTTGAGGGTTTTTTCCACAAGGTATGAAACAAGATAAGTGGTTTGATAGTCAGTGTAAACTTACTTCCACACAGTATCAAGAATAAATTAAGTAACATGTTTCTTACCTAAGCTATAGTTTGCAAAATATAAATTGTAAGAAGTTGCCATGATGTTGAGTTGGAGAGAATCAACAAATTACCTTGGTATATTTTCCTTCGGATGAGGGGCTTTAAATCTAGCAATGCCATACATTTAGATACTTGTGTCTTTGGTACATTTGGCTCTAAGGTTATATTTGTCCAGAATTCAGCCATCCTTGGAAACATGCACAACAAAAAATGGACCACTCACATTTTGATCTACATATATAACAATCATTGGAAATAACTTTAACTAATCAATCATGCCACCAAAAGAGTCACTATAATTCAATGACCAGATTTCAAACCAATGGATTTTAGGTCAAAACTTGAAGTCATTTTGGCTAAAAATGGGTAACTAAAATTTTAGGGATACGTAAATACCCATACAAATGCAATCCATGAGACGTTATAATCTTGAAAGTTTTGAATGCAGGAAGAAAATTTTTAGGCGTGTTTGAGTATCATATTCATTAGGGGCAACATATTATTAAGGTCTATGCATGCCTGAGTTGTAGACCATAAACACATTTTATTACTTCAAGCAAAAATACCTAGCCTCCAAATTGAGCTTCAATTAGGTCATGTTTCAAGGCCTATTCATAGTCACACACATATAATCTATCAAAAAATTTAGTCATTATGGCTGGACATGGACAATGTAGGTTTCAGGGGTACATAAATATCTAGGCACATGCAATCTAATGAACTTTATAAGCTTGAAAGCAATTAGATCCAAGAATATAGGTTTCAAATTTGTTTCAACACCATATTCAAGTCTATGTATGAGCTACAGACCATAAACACATGTTACTTCAAGCGGAAACCTTAGCATGTAAACTAAACTTCAATTGCCATGCCTCGGGGCCTACTTAGAATCACGCACATGTAGTCTATAAAAAAACTTGAAATTAATATGGATAAACATGGATAGGTAAGGTTTCAAAGGTACATAAGTACCTAGGAAGATTCAATCCAATAAACTTTCCTTAAATTTTATAAATTTGAAAGCCATTAGATCCAAGAAAAGACGTTTCAAGTGTGGTCAAAAGTACCATATTCATTAAGGGCAACATAATAAAGTCTATGCTTGAATTACAAACCATAAACACATGTTGCCACTTAAAGTATAAACCCTTAGCTTCCAAATTGAATTTCAATTACTAGATTTTTGTAGCACTGCAAGTTTTCGAAGGCAATACTGAAATTCACATGCATCAAATTCATCAAAAACTTGAAGTCATTCTCATTGCAAACCAAAAGTTAAGGTTTCAGGAATATGTTAATACTTTAATGCACAATGAGTCTTTCAAAATGTCAAAGTTTATTGAGTTGTAGAACCCAAAAAAATATGAAATTTCAAACCCAACCTTCAAACTAAAGTCTCAAATGTTTGCATTGTTTAAGAAACAAAACTTCAAACAATGAACTTCAAATTGCAAACATTATTTCAAAAAATGCCTTGAAAGTCTTTAGGTAAGAATAGTGTGGTGGTAGAACACATTGTGATATTCCATGCAATGTTTAAGGCATGCGATTCAAGGGATTCACCCATAATTTTATGCCACACGCAATTTACTTGATGAAGGCGCCACATCATAGATAGGTCTAAAGGTAATTTTGGGAGGATATGTTCAATCCCAAATGCATTCGTTAAAGGAATCAATAGATGTTTTGGGTATTCTTTAAGGACTAAAAGTTTCCTTGGGTGGTACCATTTGGAACCATCACACCTTGATTTTCTTAAACCAATCAAATTTTGAAAAATCATAGCAAACATTTAAATAAATATTTTCATATATTTTTAAATGAATGCATTTATAAGGTTCCATAGATTTTTAAATTTCAATCATATTAAGGATTTTTTTATTTTGATGTTTCTAATCATTGCATTTATGAAAAGTTCCAGGAATGTAACATTGGTTCCTTTCCTTAAATTTTTTGGTTAAAAACAAAAATTTGAAACATAATTTGGGAATTTTCTTAAGAATTGTTTCCTAAGGTATTTTGGAAGTCATTCTATTTTTAGGTTTTTATTAGGAAATTAATTGAATAAGTATAATTTGGTTATGAATTTTCCGAATTAAGGCTATCAATTTATGAAAGGGCCATTATATATATATATATATATATATAACAATTTCAAAAAAAATTCCAAAATAAACTTCAAACCACTATTAGCACATGCAATTGATAAACATGAAAAATAATAATTTATAGTTGTGAAAACATTTAAAATAAAGGGTCCAAGAAAATGATTTGGTTATTTTTGGTTCCTTTTTCATTCCTTGAAATGGTTTTTAGTGGTACCACCCAAGGATATTTTCACCTAGGGTTTTCATGGCTATGGGAAGATGGTACTTGTCAAAACTCCCTCTTCAAAACACATTAAGGTTTGCAAGTTTCAAAACTTGCAAAATTGGTTGCCTCCAAATTATTGTAGACCATTTTGATGAATCTCATAAGCTTAAGCAATGATGAAGCTCTTGCAAGTGTAGACATAAGGTGATGAAACACATGAGGTTGTAAGGTGATTCATGACAAGAAATTAACAAAACTTCTATGGCAAGGACAAAGATAATCCCTTGTTTTTCCTACTTTCATTTACAATAGCCATGTATAATTATCTACCTTTGCAAGCACGCTCCCTTCTATTATTCCTGATTCCTTCATCCACAACACAAGTATGATGACTATGTTCTTTCATTAGCATGGTTAGAGAATGACCTTAGTCTGATTCCTCCATTATGTTTTATCTCCAAAGAATCTTTCACAATATGTGTGGTGTGTGTTGGTCACCTTTTCTTAGTGACCTCTATCTCTTCCCATGTTGCCTATTTCAATCAATGAAGTTCAATTTCATGTCCAAGCTTCCATATCCCCATTTTAGACATCTAGATATATTTTATTTTTTGTTTTAAATCGTTTCACTAGAAAAATAGACAAGTTGTTCACAAAAGGATGTACTTCTAATAGATAATGATAATAGTGACACACATGTTGAGAAATCTTCAACAACAATAATGTAGAGACCATCTCTACTATAACATCTTCATTGATTTCTTCATGAGCTCCCCACAATGGGAAACATGACCTTCTTGTCACACCATGAACCAATAAAGCATTGAAATTCTACCACAATTTTGTAATCCTAAGAATTTTGTAATACCAATTAACCTATATGCTGACCAAGCTTGATGCAAATCCCACCATTCTTGAAGCAAAGATCTTGCAATCAATCTATTAGTAAAACACAAGTGCACCTCATGCCTTGTCACATTTCATTCAACACCTTCTAGTATACCATACAAGGAGTACACATAATTTGCAAGACCTCCCTACAAATAAAACACATGTAACACAAAAGGGGTTTAATGGAATTTATGTGTCATTTTATGGCCTCATGCCTCATGCGTTGGTGTCATCAAAAACGCATTAAAGAGTGCATGGAAGACCAAAAGCTCAAATCCATAGGGATAAAAAAAACACCAATCCACAAGAAATAGGGATCTAGTCCCAAGGACACAAAACCTTAATGTATGGAACATGAGTGCATGTAGGACCAAAAGTTAAAATCCACAATAAGGAGAAAAAAACACCAAACCATGAGAAGTTGAAAATCTATTCATAGGGACACAAAACCCATGTGTGGACAAAAAATGGGCTAAAATACCTAGGATGTGGACTCTACTTGTTTGCTTTTCAATTGTAGTGATCAGTTTCTTCCTCCACCAAAACTCTCTAATGGATTACCAATAGTTATGGTTCTACTTCCCTATACATAAGATGGTGATGCCACCTAGGGTACGAAGTTTTTCTTCTTATACACCAAAGACAACAATCCCAATAGCAAGCGGCCATGAGTTCCAAACCCATGAGCTAGTAGTTTGCGAGGCAAAAAGAGTAGTAGCTACATTTATGAAAAAATCAAATAAAGGAAAAGGGGGAGAGGTAAAATAAACTACTTTAGGAAACCTCGAATCTGATGCAAGCCCTGATGATCAAGGTGTGAGCATTAAGGTAAACATGTGAGCTAAGCAAGCAAAGACGATGAAGGTGTGAGCATGGAAGTAAGGGGCCAAGATGCGGGTTTCTCCAAGTAATGCACAATAGGAAACTCGACATGAAACTAAGTTCATGTCAAATCCTATTCAAAATCTGAAATTTATGCCTTATTGGGCTTGTGCGTAATTTTTTGGTATTGTATTTGAAGTTACATCCCGTAAATAGGCCAAACACAGGCTTTCGATGCTATGTTTGCTCAACTTTACGGATAACTTAATGCCCAACAAGGAAATTATTTTTGAACTTTTAAAAAATGTACATGAATTGTGATTAATGCTTTAAATATCTTTCTTGCTCCCACCATTTAAGAAAAAACATTTGTGGTGAAGTGGTTTAATTGCCCCATGTAGTTCAAAGCTTCAAGGTTCAATTTTTTTTTCAACTTTTCATTTTCTTTCACATATGGATGAAAAACTAAATGTAGTCATTGCACAACTTCCTCAATCAATTTTCCCCTCAAAGACATATACTTTCAACCTCCTTGAGAAGGGGACTTAAACAAGTTTCCACAACTTCCTTGAGGAGAAAGGACTTCTAACTTCCCTAAGGCAAATGGACCAAGTTCCTCATGAATATGTGGTTGATTAAGGCAAATGGGCCCAAGTTCCCTTGGAAACCTACTTGTTGAAGGCAAATGGGCCAAGTTCCTTGGGAATATGTGGTTTGCATGAAGCAAATGGGCCCAAGTTCCCTAAGGCAACATAGTTACCTAGGGCAAATGGGCCCAAGTTCCTTGGGAATATGTGGTTTGCATGAAGCAAATGGGCCCAAGTTCCCTAAGGCAACATAGTTACCTAGGGCAAATGGGCCCAAGTTCCTCAAGGGAATCATGCCAAGTTCCTCAAGGCAAATGGGCATAAGGGGTTTAGGGTTATAGGGGGTAATTTTAATTAATGCATCATAATTTTTGTTTCTTAAAATGGTGGTGCAAGAGAAATAATTAAATTGTTCATCACAATTTGGGTGAAGATAATCCAATTGTGTTGAACCCAATGCATCATTTAATTTGTTGATCATATTTAATGGTTGTTTATTTTTTCAAGATGGCCTTTAAGGAAAGGGGGAAACATCAGTTTAAGAATATATGTGAAATTGCTAAGGACTTCACATTTATTCATCACATGAAGTTTTTTGAAATTTAAAGTGTTTCACATCTATTTCTTAATACATAATAAGATTAATAACCACTTCCAACTTGCAATGTTTTTTTTTCCCAACAAATTTTGTTGGTTTTTTGACAAAACAATTGCAATTTTTTTTCCTAATGTAAATTTGATTAATTTAGTTAGTTTATTTAGGTTTATTTCTTCAATTTTTTGACAACAAAAAATTGAAAAAAAATTTATTCCATGAATTGCAAATGAATACATGTTACCTTCCATATAAATTAAACATGAACAATATGGTAAATGAGTAATTTTCATATTATATGTGTTATATATCGATCTTTAAATACATATTATTAGCTTAACTAGTCCTATACCCTTGCCCCCCAAATGTTTTCAAATATTGTTGTACCCTTGCAACTTTGGTAGTAGACAATTATGAAAAGAAATAAAAAAAACTTGAGAAATTATTAAGGTGTATTGCCAAATACATTTGAAATTAGAATAAATAATTGGCAAACCCTCTTAAAGTTTGACCTAAAAAATCAAGGAGATTTTTATGTTTTTTATTGCAATAATGGGAATATGAAAGCAAAGGGAAATCTAATGACCTAATTGTCCAACATGTATAAGGGCAAAAGTGAAGTGTACTAACTAATTATTCATAAATGTATACGACCCATAAGATTTTTTCTACTTTTGATCATGTGTGGGTACATTGCTCCTCCACAATGACCAAAATAGAATGGACTACCTATTTTCAAGGACACCTTATTCAATGTTTTCAAGAAAAACTATTGATTATTTTATTAATTTCTTAATGATGATCCTAGAATCTTACAATAAATTTTATTAATGTTCAACATTAAATCACCAAATTTGTTGAACTACTTTGTAATACATTCCAAATGTAGAGTGGTGGGCATTAATTTATGTTGAATTCCAAAATGTAGTTATCCTTGTGGGGACAAAAAAGAAAAATTGAATAGTTAGAAGTAGCACTAATCCCAATCTTTGAGTATTTTTCTAAACAAAGGTCTTTGAATATTTTTTCCTTCTATGGAAAACTCAAATTAACAACAATTAAAATAGGAAATGTTCCATGGAAACTTTTAAAAAAAATAGAGGTCACAATAATAACATTCGGTTAGCATTTGTCAAAATGTGAGACACTGGGGAACAAAATATGTTTGTTGGAGATCATCAATCCAAGTTTATTAACAAATAGATAATTCATTAGTTCATAAGTTACTAGTAGATTTTTTTTCATTGTATTTGGAGGACATGGAGTTTTTCAAAATACCCAACTTGTTTTTTTTCCCCATATATACTAGGTATCATGAAAATCTTTTTATAAAAAATAATTTTAGTGCTTTATGCAAGTAAACACCCTAGGAGCAAGGCATTTAAAAAAAAATGCCCCAAGATTCCACCTTGGGCAAACATTTACTTATATATAAAAAAATTCCTTCTAAAGCATAAGTTACACTATACGTCTATTACAACTCAAATCAAACTTAAATCAAATCCTATACTTAGACCCTTCACATGTGTAAAGAAATGGTTCAATTTTTTTTTCATTCCATTGTCTTTTGTTTAAATTTTTTCCCTAAATTGAATTCTATGAGGCATTCTTGGTTTTGGAAAGCTTCTCACGTAGTTTTTTCCACTTCTTTTTTTCTTTTTGTTTTCTTTTTCATTTCTCTCTATAAGTGTCATCACCGATTTGTTTTTGTAGAAGATAAAAATGTTTGTTGTGCTCTTTTTCTTGTTTTTCTTGCATTTTCAAATCGGTCAACTTTCATGTTACATTTTGAAAACTATGTGCATTTTTGCTTACTACAATAAGGGAAGTGAAGTCAATTTATCTTTGGAGATAGCTAGGAGGTTGAAAAGAAGGAATTCTATATTGTTCTATTTTGATTTTTGTTTTTGGAATGTATGGAGGAAGGAGGAGGCACATTTGGGTATTGTTTGTCAAGGTCCTTTGCACTTTTCATATTTTGGATGTATTTCTTTTGCACTTTCATTATTTGGACCAAAAAGACAAAACAATGTTCATCTTTCAAAACTTATTTGCACAAATTTAGAAATGTTGTTATGTAATGTATTGTTAAGTAGAATATTACAACTTAAGTTCTAAGGTATATTTATCTACTTAAACTTTCACTAGGTTCGTTTTGTCTTCATGTAACAATTCTACCAAAGGTTTATTATATGGATTCTTTAGCAACACTTGTGAGTTCATATTCTAGATCCATTATCTTTCACTACTTCTTGCACACCCTATTTGCCTTGTAACCTAACCCTCCTATTTGGTTCTTATATGTAGTTTTTTTTCTCCTTTTTTGGCTCTAATCAAAATTAACTAAAACTAAGTTACAACATGATCAAACTATGATAAACATGCAATGTCTCCTTCCTACTATGCACAACATTCCCATAACCTCCTTCCCTAATGCTTTATTTACAAATCACATTTGTAAAAATAGATGATGCCCCTTTCCTCTCTAGGGTTTTTTTCTTATCTCCCCTTTTCTTCCTCTCTCCTTTCACCCTACTCCTTGCATTTTGTTTTTTGTCCCCTCTTGCCCACCACCATCCTACCTCCTTTCCTCTCCTTGACAACAAGTTGTCCTTCTTCACTCTTTCATGATCCTCACCTTTCTCTCTTTATGTGATTTTCCATTCAACAAGGAGACACCTAAAAACATCATACATTCTACATACTAACCCATTTAAAGCTAAAAAGGATTTAAGGTTTGACTTAACCAAAAAAGAGGTGAGGTCCCCCCTTCCAACCCTAATTTACTAAGGTGAGGAGCTAAAGTAGTTTAGTAAGAAAGGTGTGTGTGTTTTATGTGGGTGGGTGTTGTAGTAGTAGTAATAAGGTTTTTT
>Ga0209208_10005786_pt1 | contig 17138 bp, 6 predicted proteins | sample S1TSphfallax_3_FD_187694 | JGI IMG/M metagenome (GOLD analysis project Ga0209208, IMG submission 187694) | Host-associated microbial communities from peat moss isolated from Minnesota, USA - S1T2_Fd - Sphagnum fallax MG (SPAdes) (version 2) | ecosystem: Host-associated > Plants > Peat moss >...
TTGATGCCGCTAAGGGTTTGTGATAGACCTTATTTTGGAAATTGATAGACGTTTGAGTCGATTCGCTAAGTCGTTGCGGCGATGGATTTGTTGCAAATAGTTTTCGATGTAATTTTAATTGCAAACGGTATATAGAAACAATTATAATCGTAAAAGTTTTGTGATTGTATCAAGTTCGGGAGTTGTGAAGGACTTGCGATTATACGGGTGCGAATGTTATGGTATCGCAAAGGCTTAACAGTTTGCGAGGAGTTATGGTTCGTAAATGTGGGTTTTCAGAAACTTTTTTTGTTGTTTGCGATGATATCTGGATCGCAAAATAGCCCCATGTTGTTGTAGTGGTTAAGTTTTTGTACTTTTCAACTAATGATTTGCAATGAATGTTTTTTAAAATTTGGAATAGTTTTGTAATTTTTTTATGGTAGTAATATGGAAGCTCTATTGGATTCTTCACATATGTTGATGAATTGAAATGATCTTATTGAATGATAGAGTGGGATGGATAATGATATATGTACTACTTGTTGAATTGGCATTTGTTGTGCATTAAAAAGTGCATTTCCTAAACCCTAAACCCTTTAATTCATTCGGATGCTTCAATTTGTTTAGTTTTTCATTTATTCAATATATATTTCATTTCTTGTGTAACATATTTATCTATTTTTTTAGATAAAAAATGCAATAAACATTAGCAACATACATGTCTAAAATAAAATGTACATATGTATTCGCTCCCCATATAGGTCCAACATGTATGTTAAGTACATTTGTACATATAGCACATGGTTTACGTTTTAAAAATAATATTGGTTTTCATAGTGTACATTGCAATGCAAGCAAATAAATATTTTTGCCTATTTGTAATTCTAAAAGGAATTCATGAAATGATATTTCTATGCCTAAACCCATGTTTACAAGTTTGTTATAGATTTGAATTCCTATGTCATGTAAATATGAAGTGTAATTTTTTTCATTAAAACATTTCATTTGTGGTTTGGAATATTGAAACTAGTACATTTATTGGCATTTTTTCTTTGCATGTTTGCTTATGTTCATGTAGTTATGTACCACAAATTTTATTTTGAAGGATAGATTGATTTGTGTTAAATATTTATTGACAAAAATTTCAATATCTTTGTTTGAAGAAATATCAAACATGGGGGCATTTTTAATCCATAACAATCTATGGTCTTCAAAACTAATGTTGGAAAGTTACATTTTTTGGAATGTTGTTCATGAAATAATCCAAGAGTTTGAAAACCTTCTCTAGGGGCAATCATTAATTATTTATAATTATCATCTATAATTAGGTTTTAATCAATGTGGGGCAATCATCGCCATTCTCTTGCTTTATCTTGCATGAAATTCTAGCTTGAGTTTTAAGGTGAATTGTGCACTTGCAACCATAACAATAAAAATTGTCATCACGATTGGTTAGAAAAGGCATGTGACATTGTGTGCATATGTTTTTGAAACATGACACTCTAATAAAAATCACCAACTTCCCAACAACCTACAAACTAGAAACCACACAAATGATAAACAATCAAATCTAATTGGTTATTACTTAACCATAATCAAAAACATTCTCACCAAAGATTGTTTCATTCTACTTAAAGTTAATTTTCTTAGAAGAGTGAAGCTTTCACTCATGTAACATACTACCAACTTTGTCAAAATGCCCCACATTTGTCTAGAAACTCACAAGTCTTTGGTGTGACCTACATTATGTTATCTTGGCCTTTGAATAAATGTGAGTGTATTTTGGATCCCAAATTGATATCCACATGGCCAAATGTCAAGACAAAACCTTGGAGTTTCAAAAATCAAAACATATGCATAAAGAACATGTTTAAGGTTTAAGGTTTGCCTACATGCACAAATATAATCCAAACTAACTAGAATCATTTATGTATTGTATGCAATAACATGGACAATTTAAAAAAATAACAAAACAAAATATACACCCATACCTCAAAATTTATTGCAAAGTCTTGCCCTTTAGTGTTCTCACTATGCATATAGTATCAAAAGTAATAACATGTAAGATATCGCTCACTTTGAATTATTTTAAAAATCACATATAAATGATTTGGGCTTTAAAATTAAAAGAAATCACAAAAATAATAAATATAAAATTGAGACAAAGTTATACATTTGTGTAAATGTAAACCAATAATTTAGCAAAGGTTTTTTTAAAACCCTTATTTGACAACAATTTTTCGTCTTTTTAAAAATTCAAAACTTCAACTTACTTTTGTCAAATGGTTTTTAAAAAAATTAGCCCAAGTAAATATTCAATGGAAGAAAAAATTCCAACTTAAGAAAATCATAATCATCAACATTATCATACCATAATGTACCACTAAACATTTAAAACTCATTTTATCTAAATTCCATCACCTTAAATTTTTTTGAAAACTTTGATGGGACCTAATTGCAAATATATGGAGCAATTGACCTAACTAACTTTTTTGGACCTAGATCTTTTTATTTAATTAAAGAAGAGAATCCATGTGGATATAAGGAACCTAGACACAACACTTGTTCACTTTTGACACTACGTTTTCTTACCCCTTCATGCCACATATAGAATACCCATATTTAGCAACCCATTCACAAAGCAAGAGCACCATTAATGAAGTGAAAAAGGGGAAATACTTAATCACGATCATTTTCTAAATACAATTTTGGAATCTCATATGATAAAGTTGTTCAAAACATCCTACATGAATTAGTGCCAAAGGCTAGTTATTTTACATTAAGAAAAAATATAGTTGACTTAATTGAGAATCACACATTTTTGCTTTGAAGTGTTGAACATCTACCAACAACTTTGTTTTTTTAAAACACTATGAATAAACTTGGCTCCTACATGCAATGAACACAATTATTTATGAAACCTCAAATTCAAAGAAAAGTAATCTTGAAAAAGAGTGACCAACCAATTTCTTTTCCTCTACAACAATTTTTTCCATATTTTTATCCTTGATGCCCAACAAAACCTTTGTCAAAACATGGGAATATATTTTGCACATGTTTAAAAACTCAAGGAATAAAAACACAACAAAAAAAACCTTAAAGACACACTAAAAAGTGGAATTGGGTACTTGAGAGTGGTTGTGTTACCTCCATCAACCAACTATGGCATTATGATACATTCAAAATTCCATTATTTCTCAATGTGAAAAAGTTCACATTACCATGTTTTAGGCATAGACTTTGGAAATGGAACCACCTACAAGCATTGTCATTATCAAACTCAAAAACAAAAGAACATACTTTGGCTTGCTAATGATGATCATAACTTTCTCAAAGCATCTTGGCAAGTGTTCGAGAATTCACAAAGGTTGCTTAGGTAGGTTGGGTTGTGGTTTTGTGTGAGATTGATGAACACTTACTACCTACACACACCTCCCTTCTAAGCCTCTCCTCTCTCCACTTCCCCTCGTGCGCAACAGCCACTCCAAATGAACACCCTCCTAACCTAACCCATCCACTTCATGTACTAACCCACTCCTGTAGTATAGATTCAACGGTTAAAAAAATCAGCTCGTCCAATGTGAAACCAAAAAATATAAGGCCAAACCTTTAAAAAATATCATTGAAAAAAACTTGTCCCATCGAGTGTGAAACCAAATAATATAAGGCAAAAACCTCCTAAAAAAATCAATGTGAGAGTCCCTCTCCCTGCAAGGCCTAACAAAAACACAAATGCCCAAAAGTCTATTCAACAACAACAACAACTTCGCCAGTGGAGCTTTTTATTTTATTTTTTGGTGGTGAATTTTGGCAATATGGCAACAAAAGAAATTAGGATGGAAATATTCTGTCACAGATTCCTCTCTTCTTAAAAAAAAATTCAAAAAAAATTCAAAAAAAATTCAAAAAAAAAAAAAACATTACGATACATTACCAAAAAAATTGATAATTTTTAATTTAATTTTTTTTCCCTGTGATACCCAGCGTGTATCTGTTGAGGTAACACAACATAAGTGCCCATTGCCTGTCTTGGGTGGGCACATGCTTTGAGAAAACCCCACTCCAAGGGCATTAACTAACATAAAGCACTGGAGGGGGTGGGGAAAAAAATCTTTGCTTTCTTGTGATACCCAGTGACAGTGTTTGTGATGTAATCAAAGTGGCAAGCATCCAGAAAAAATTAATTTAGCCATATTTGGCTACATACAAAATAATGAACATAGTTTTAAAAAGGGGTCTCTTGAGGTTAGAAAGCAACATGTGTATTTTACTTAGGTTTTCTTTGGCATGAATGATAACATACATAGAGTTCATGTTTTCTTTTTCTAAAATATATTTTAAAGCTTTGATAGATGCGATATTTGTATCAATACACACAAGTTTTGTCCTATTGCAATTGTAACCTCACGTTTGTATTAAGTTTGCATGCTTTGAATGTGAGCATCACATTAATACTTTGTTGAAATTTTCCCTATAAATACGAGTTTGAAATATATTGCAATGTTGCATTATTGCATTACAAGAACTTCAAAAACATGAAGTTCAATGTGAATTACTTGCATAAGGGTCACAAAATAAACATTAGTTTTGTTAGAATGATTTTGTAAAACTCACATTTGAAACATAAAATGCTAGCTAGTTTTTGGACGGTTTGTGCAATATTCCAATGTTGGGCATAAAATATTCATGTTCAATGAAAAAAATGATGACGATAAAAAAATTAGCAAATTAGAAGAAGAAAATTTAATTGTAATAAATAATAGAAGAAAATAATTTAGAGCAAGAAAAATAAATAATAATTTAGAAGGAGAAAAAATAAAATAAAAATTGAAAAACATAAAGACATAGAAAATTAATTTTTAAAAAATTGGAATTCAAAAAAAAAAGCTTGCATTTTGGTCACAAAATATGCAATAATTACTAACGTGTCACAAAAGTTGATTGAATGTGCAATATTCACATTTAAGGTTACCAATTATTGACATCAAGGGGTCGAATATGATTAAAATGGTTGTTAATTCATTTATAGCAATATTTTCATATTTTATATATCATACAATGGTAGACATTAACATCCTATAAATGATAGGTAGGTAAGTGAATAGGCGAATGGGTAGGTAGATAAATAAATAAATAGGTGGATAGGGAGGTGAGTGTGTGGGTGGGTAAGTAAATAAGTATGTAGGTAGGTCAATGGCTAGGTAGATAAGTGTGTACACAAAGAAAAAAACAAGTTAAATCAATAATGTAACTAGGTCAATAAGGTAACTAAAAAAAAATTGTTAATTTTTTTGGTCAAAAGATAAAGGTTTTGCCAATAGGTATAAGTTTAGCCATGAAACAATAATTCTTTTTACCAAATATATATAATTTGCCAAAAAAATATAAAGGTTTTGCCAATAGGTAAAGGTTTAGCCACGAAGAGATGGAAGTTTTGCCAAGAGGTGTAGGTTTAACCAAGAAGAATTATAATTTTTTCCAAGTGGTAGAGGCTTAAGCAAGAAGAGACAAAGGTTTTACTAAGAGGTTAAAAAATGGCTAGAAAGATATAATGGTTTAACCAAGGAGAGTTTAAAGTTTTTCCAAATGGTACAAATTCAACCGAAAAAATATAGAGATTTTATTGAAAGATAAAATTTTAATAGGAAAAAGGTAAGTGTAGTGCCAAAAAATAAAAGTTTTATAAAAAATAGATACAACTTATGCCAATGTGTAACAATTTAACCATGAGGAGATGAAAGCTTTGTCAAAAGATATAAGTTTAGCTAAAAAAAGTTAGAGTTTTTGCCAAAAGGTAGAGGTTTAACGAAATATATATATAAGTTTTGTTGATAAGTAAAGGCTTTGCCATGCAAAAATAGAAGTTTTGTCAAGAGATAAAGGTTTAGCTAAAAAGATATACAAATTTTGTTAATATGTAGAAGTTTAGCCATGAAGAGATGGAGATTTTATCGAGAAATATAGGGTTAGTCGAGAAGAGTTAAAAGTTGTGCCAAAAGACAAAGGTTTAGCCATGAAAAAATAAAAGGTAAGTAGGTAAGGGGTTGATAGGTAAAGCCAAGATGTAAATCAATAATGTAGCTAGGTTAGTAGGGTAGCTAAGGAATTAAGGTGACTAGGTTGAAGGGTAGTATGGTTAAGGTTGAAGAAAAAAAACTCAAAAAATAAAAAAGGTCAAAGGGCAACAACCCAAAAAGGTTGACTTTGATATAATGTTGGGTTAACATAGGGTGAGGAACATAATGAAAAAACGCAACCCATCTTATAGATAGAATGGCCAATTGGTGCACTGGTGGGTGTTGGTTCACTCTAATCCACATATGTCCTAATGGGATTACACATAAAAGATTTGCTCCAAGAAGGAACAATAAATTGTTATCCAAGATACCTTCAAATTACATTACATAATCTTTTAAAAGTTGTTACATGTTATGAAATTATATCACAAACTTCCCATCCATGATTTGATAATGAAAATTGTACAAAAACCATTTTCTCATGAATTTTTGTTTTTTGAATTCAAAATGTCATGTGTTTAAAACATGTATGATGCATGTATAAGTACAATGAAATATTTCCAAATGTTTGCAAATAGTTTATCCTACTTATGTATGCATCATACATGTTTTAAACACACAATATCTGTTGCAAAAAACACAAACCCATGAAATAATAGATTTTGTGTGAATTTCAAATGAATTAATGAAAGTGATAAGTTTGTGATGCAAGTCTTGAAGAAGGCACCTCCAAGGGGGGCATTTTGTATATTAGTGAACTTTTAGGACAAGGTTGCTAGGCCCAAACCTAAATGTCAACTAGGTGCAATGCACACTAGAAACCACCTTCCATGGCATAAAGAAATTTGTTAAAGCATATTTTACTATAAATTGTGCTTGTATTTTCAAAACCAACACATTTTTTCAAAGTCAACATTTTTTCCCAAAAAATATTTCTTGCAATTTAACACATGTTATTAAAAGTGTAACAACCTTTGTGTTCCTTTATGAACATGTTTAGCTTTTTATTTATTATGAAATAGGTCATCAAACTTACAAATTTAGGAATTTCATTGGGTTGTTTGAAATTTGCACAAAATCTGTTATTTCATAGGTTCATGTTTTTTACTCACATATGTCGTTTGTTTAAAACACCTATGATACACATATAAATAAAATAAAATATTTTCAAGTGGTTGAAAATATTTCATCCTACATATATTTGCATCATACATGTTTTAAATGTATTATGTTCATATGAAAAACATGAAGGAATGATTTTTACACGATTTTCATCATCAAATTGTGAGATGAATTATTTTTGATGAGACATTCTCCATTCTTTAATGATTTAAAATTTTAATATTGAATTTCAATTAGGATCCACCTCAACAAAATTGTTTAAAAATACTTTTGATATGAATAGACTTCTTGATTTTGAGTTCTAAACATTAAGTTAACATTCATTTCAAATTCAACTTTAGCACCAAGTGTGAAGGGTCTTCAAAGTGAAAACCAACATCAGCTGACTAATAGCACCATATTTACACATCTTGTTAATCCATTGGGGATGCACTTTTAGCATTGTGTTCCTTATAATTAGACAATAGATGATACAATGATAACGAATACATAAGGACACACAATGCAATGTCAAGTGCTTTTACATCCATTACACATGAAGTCAATTTTCACTCGATTTGAGAGTAATTGCATTTTTTTTTTTCATTCATGTCATCAAAATGTTGATGTTCCCTTTGCAACCATGATATTTGCACCTTTGTGGATATCATCATCACTGATCCCACACATGTAAAAGCACTTCCATAATCAAACTTTACACAAGATTTTGTGACTTTGGAGGCTAAAAGCAAGCCAATGCAACAAATTATCATTTTTTTGGGGTAAATTTTTACCAAATGGTGGGTTTTTCCTTTTAATGGAAAAACAATAGAGTTTTTGGGGTTGTTAATTCATCAAATTTTGGAAAATTCTATCCTAAGTTCCAGCATGTAGCCAAAAATAAAGAAGGATGCTAGAAAATTATGATTTAGAAAGATCCAACAAACTTTATTGCAAGACAATACAAGCTATATATATATATATATGATCGCTTATCAACAAGAAGTAAAAAGTTTAGATGTGAGAATGGGTGTATTTGGGTTGTTCCACAATACCAAATCAACACCCAACATTATCAAAACTCAATGACCCGAGCAACTATTTCTGGTGTTAAACAGATGCACATTATAAAGCATAATTTTCCCACTTGCAAAAGGGAAAGGATGTTGTTACAAGTGAAGGTGGGATATTCCATTTTGGAGAGGGATTTTCTATATCAGGGCAGATTTTCTGTTTTAGGTTAAGAAACAATGTTAACCTAGTTTTTAAAATTTTGAAATTCACTGACCAAAAGGAAAAAACATCATGGCCCTTGTAATTTCAAACTTTTTTTTTCCTGGAAAACCTGCCCTAAATCAAACCTAATAATAATGATTTTCCAAATCATGTAAGTGGTTTTGGTAGGTAGTCATATAGGGTTTATCAAAAAAAAGATCAAAAATTAACGTCCGAGCTGCCGGATTCGAACCAGCGACCTAAGGATTCTCTGCACTACTACAGTCCTCCGCTCTACCAACTGAGCTAAGCTCGGATCACATGTACTGCACATGAGAGTCTACATAGATTATCACAAACACTTCATGCTGTAAAGAAATGCTTTAACCTCTTCAAAGGGTTATGGTTGGCCATATTTGTCTTCCCTCCAGTTGCAACGTTGCAGTTGGAAAAATGCATACTCCTCTACAATTACATCTGTCAACATGTGTGTATTTTAGGTGATTTTGCCAAGGTTCTAGTGTTTCACCAATAAATTACAATTAAGAAGGGGGGATTTGTGTATCACAAGTAGCTTCTAGCATTTTCATGTAAGTGATCAAGTAGAGGCCTATCATAATAGCCAGTGATTTAATCACCCACCCACATTCTCTATGTTCAAGTAGTGAGACAATCACAAGAAAACCAAGCAAGTTATGTATTTATAAAAGACATAAAACAGTTCCTAGTATAACATTTTCTATTTCATGGAGGGTATAGTAATCCAAGCTTAGCTCAGATACATAAGTTAGCTATTTCATGGTTGTGTTGTGCAGTAGATGATAACACGGATCAAACTGGGAAACATGTGTCTCCCCAGTTCACGACTTACAATGGACAGAAAAAGGAAAGAAAAAAGCATACAGAGCTCAATACATGAAAACAGGATAGGCACCAGATACAGATCTTTCACAGTGACTAATTTGCAAACAATTTGTACTTAGAGTAGATGAGTAGATATCCTCCACTAAAAATATGTTATGTACATGATGTGACATAAAACCTTGACCCCTTTACTTGACTCGTGGTGAATAAAACCACTCTGTCAGAGAACAAGCAAGCATTGGTTACAAGATTGAACATTTCAATCATGTGTGTTTCTGTCACTTCTGCAGTTCCAAAGTTTGGTTCAAAAAAAGATAAGGTGTGTAGCAAGGTCAACAACAAATGGATCCAGGATAAGGCGAGTCAAGAAATAGAATACCACACCTAATGTGATAGATATCGGCAAAGCTGGTAGTGCCCGCCGCCAGACTGCAAGCAAGATGAGTGTTGCACCAAGCCCTCCTATGATTGCAAGGTAGCATGCATAAACTGTCATCAAATCATACATTGCTGCCCGCCCTACCAACACACTGTAAAATATGAAGTCCCCAAGCCCAAGCTTGACTGCACCAGAAACCCCGAGCCCAAGTCCCTCATCCTCACTTTCTGATCCACCCTGATCAGAACCCTGGAAGTGCATTCCAGTTCCTGATTCCATTCCATCCAATGCTGCTGCAGTTGAAGAATTATTTGTTCCATGACTTACCAATGGAACGGTATCCTCATCTACATTTGATTCTGTGGCCTGATGTCCAGCAGCAACTGTGGAGATCGAGTTAAGCATTCCAGCATCCCCAGTTGATGAGACCAACCTTGAGCCAATAATTCCTACTTCTGGGGCTAAGGGTGGCTCAGTAATTAAACTAGTTGGTTGACCATTGGAAGTCCATAAATTGTCCAAGGCTGAATTTGAGCCAGAGTTCCCCCTCCCAACCCCAGGGTTTCGAGGGGCCCGGTGGTTGCTCCATCTTCTTGTTCGTGCTGGTGTTGGGGATGAAGACATAGGTGGAGGTCCAGATATCTGCCGAGGGAGCACTGGGCGGGCTTCATAGATGAGTGCTGGAATATCTTCATCCCTTGCAATGGCAAGCTCCACAAGCATGTTGAGGGGACCTCCAGGGGCCAACACTGCAACAATGTCATAAATAGCCATAGCCACGAGGAGAATCCATGTTGTCCACTCAGGAAGCTTTGTGAACCAGAATGCCACAAGCATTCCAATGACAACAAGGTAGCCTTGGGTGAGCACGATAGGCATTCGGCAGAAGAAAACAGCCATCACACCAACACTTGCAAAATTCACAAGGCATATCGCAAATGTGATGATGTCAATTGGGATTGAAAAGAACTGGATCAACTCGACTGCTACTATGCCACCCATCCATGCCAGGACTGTAAAAGCTGAGAAACCCATGTATACCCGGAGGCACTTTGTGAACCGGAAGTAGAATAACCCAACGAGTACAAAGGTGACAAGCATGACAATGCAGACAAAAACAATGGCATTCAATAACCCCCCCTTGAACTTCTCAACAAAAGAGTCGTTCGGCTGCTCATTATATATCATCATAGCAATGGTAGCCACGGATGTGGAAGAACCATGAGGAGTCAAAGTATGAACTAAAAGTACCACCAGAAGCATACAAATTGACACTGGGCTTACTATGCCAATGATCTCTCCTCCCACCATCTCAAGAATCCCCCTCTCCATGGTCACTTGAAACTTGAGCTTATGACAGTTATGACCAGATTTTCACTAACTTGTCACAATTTCCACCTGCCCGTGCTGTTGTCTTGTCTGCAACAACTTGCTGCAAACCTCTCCAGATATCTGATTCAGATACCATAGATCCCATTGAGCTCCATTTCTTGTCAATTGCAATTGATTGGCAATCTTCTTAGTCTCTTACCAGGGTGCAATTCAAGATGGATAAAGCAAAGTTTAGGCCATACTTTCTTTTGGGGGGAAAACGGCCTTCAAACCTGTCCTCTACAATTCACAGTTCTTTGTGTCAGCAACACAAAGGGTTGGAAGAAAAGAATTTTGAAAAGTTCAACACAGAAGCTAAATAAAATCTCCAAATACCCTAACCGAAAAATGATTCCTTGTAGTGGACAATCCATTTACCAGAATGCATAAACTTTGTTCTTTTCTAAATGCAAGACAACAAGCATGCAGAAATCGTATTGAATTCTACACTTGATACATGGAAATGAAGCAGGAAACATCTAGGGAAACCTAACCAAAACCCTATGAATCCAAGGTGATAAAGACCCGAATGACTTTATTTACCAAGCACACAATCAGCAGCAGGCATTCATAAGCATTCCTCAAGTAGTTTAAAAACACAGGAAAACAATAAAACTCTGAAAGATCCAAGATATTGCTGCAAAGAAAAATGATCACACACACAAACACTCTCTCTCTCTCTCTCTCTCTCTCTCTCTCTCTCTCTGTGTCTCTCGCTGTGTGGAGTCCGCAAAAAACCAACTGGAAGATGGGAATGAATGTGAGGGAAAAAAATAGTTAAGGGAGGTGACTCTTACCTTGCAAGCAGCTCAAAGTTCTAGTGGCATCAGGAAAACAATTTTCCTTCCCAAGGATAATGCAGCCTCGTCCTGTTCCGCTTCCAAAGAACTCAAGGCTTGCAACCCTTGCAGCACTGTCGTCTCTTGAGAAGTGCTGTGACGACTATCCTTGAGCATTATTTAGGGTTTGGTGGAAACTGGACGTGGGAGTTTTGGGGGAGAAAGAGGTGGCGACATTTTACCAGGCAATTTCCCACTAGAAAAAGAAAAAAAAGTATTCACAGAGTGGAAAATAGTACCTGACCCTTTCCATGCATCTTCGTACTAGAGAGCGGCCAGGGTTTTGCCGATTCCGACTCCAAGCTCGGCCATCAAGAGTGGGCAAAAATAATTTTCTTAATCGAATGATGTTTCTACTTCAAAGGAGCTAATCACTTTGAACAAAGTTCATTTTTTAACGAACCTGCAACGTCTCGTCCCAAAATAAAACAATTGCATCGAGCAACAACCCATCTGTTGGATATCATGGACAAGGGCTCGCCCTTTGACTTCCATAGTTTTGCTAGTTACTTGGAACAAAGCCATCAACAATTTTAAGTTCACCACAAATTTGCTTTCAATATTATGTATTTCTCTTTTCTTCTTTCTCTCCAAAGACATTTGTGTTTCTTTGTGGGTTCACTTGGGGCATACAATGGCAATGTTGACAAGTTTGTCTCTTAGTCATGATCATCAACCCCTTCATAATGATCTTGACAGACATGCATAGTGTATTTTCAAGGTGTCTAATAATGTGCATTTTCCTTGAGCAAGAACTTCTTGCCTCTTTTTGTTTTTGTGTCTTTTTTTCCCCCCTAAAAAATCAAGAAAAACTTTCATAAGTTAATTCGGACCATCATTGTTATGCAAAGAAAGCTTATGTAAGTTTATCTGGGGCCCTTGATCATTATGCAAAGGAAAGTACTCCTTTATTTGAATTACTTGACAACATGCGTATTTACTTTTTTGAAATGAGTTTTGAATGCTTTGAAGGTTAAAAACTAATAATAATGTGATCATATCTTTTTTGACTCCTAATACCTCCTAGAAAATTCATAGTGTCTGTCAAGGCCGCATTATAACACATAATATTTCCTTTGCCCCATGAGTGAGTGGGCATTCTGATTTCACAGCAAGCTTTTTTGAAGAACATCAAGCCACCCCTTCTGATTTTTGCATCAATTTTGCTCCATGTAAGATTCAAGGGCACCATCATTCCCAAAATTGGGCTCGTGCTTGGCTCTCAACTCACCTCACCTCAACCTTTTAACCTACATAGTGCCCAGGTGTGCAAGCATCTGGTTTTCCAAAATGCCCCACAAGTTCTTCCACTTTGTAAGGGCACATCCAAAACTTTCAATTTCATCTATTGTAAGGTATTGTTCTTGCAAACATTTTGCATCTTCAACATCCAATATAAAATAGTGTCAACTTTTGGAAAGCAAACAAAGCTATTGTTCCATATTTCTCTTCCTACAATGACTGTTTAAGCAATCTATGAAAAAAGGGTTGGAATATTGTGAAATGGACCAGACAAAACACATTTCAAGTTTACACCATGCTTCAAGAACACCTATTGTCCACAGAACTATGCTGCCAACATATTCCTTCATCAACTGTTTGCTTTAACACTCAAATAAAACTCTGGTAGATGAATTCATTCTAATAATATTTGTTTACGTGATTTAGTTATGACAAATATGTACAAACTTGCCAAGTTAGTTAGCAGCATGTTGTCCAACAACATGCGTACAGCAAGTGGAGAATCATTGCACATTCATTAGAAGGTATCTCTATCTTCAGTGTTGAAAACTTTCACTACCAAATCTTAATCTGAAAATTCACCAAAACTAGATGCAAATTCTTTCCAAATACTGCCAATCTAACAGCATCTGTAGTGAGGACCAAACTTAACTTGCTTCAATTAGTTCAAAACTTACAACACAAATCAACCCACGTGAAAATATACAAAACAAATAAATAATGGAAACTCTATATAAGACTCATCAGAATTCAAAGCATACCTCTTGCTACTTCCAACTTCAAGCATATTACATCAAAATATGGTCATTATACTAAGAACAGAAAACTGTAGCAAGTATCATAGTGTGAAATGCAGATGAACAAGAGCATTGCTTACAGCAAACCAAAAAAACAATAGGAATTTGCAAGTAGTGCTGTTGAATATTGTGAAAGCCTCTAAGTAAGATACAAGGGAATCATTAGAGGGTAGAAGATGGGAGTAAAATACTGTTAAACCCTAATGGCTTTTTAATTGCTCAATGACAAGCACCTGATGTGAAGCAAATGCTATACACCTTCATCTACTACACACAAAAATTGAAAACCATTCTATCCAAACATTGCTTGGGTATGGATACATTCAGATCCATTCATGATACTCACAGATGATTCAACCTTAGATCATACGTTCATGTCATGGAAGTAGGTGAGAATGAATTGTGCTACTGATCTTCTCAAAATCAGTTGTCAGGAGGGAACACAAAAACAGGTAACAAGCATCAACCATCAGAGCTCACAGCTGTGGTGCAATACTTTAACAACCCAACTAAATCTCTCCACTCTTACCACATGATTTCAAAGTCACAGAGTAGTCATTTCCAGGCCTTTGCAACCCTTCTCATGACAAAACACTTTGAGCAGAATTTTAAAAGTTCTGCATCCAGTGCCACTCTCTGAATACTCACAACGAAAGTTTTGACAAGTTTCAGCTGGATTTTCTCGCAAGGTTTTCAAAGGAAGGACTCTCAGTCAGTGGTGTCATAATTAATCTGTTCGCCATCAGCAGACACTCCTTCAATGTCATGATAGCACATTCAGGCATGAGCAACCCTAACCTTATCTATATCATGTGGTTTCCAGACATCTAACAATCAAAAAGCTACAAACTTGTGGCATGCCTCCAGCAATCAGAAAGCAAATGAAGACAGATTCTCCAAATCAGAAACATGGATTGAGTGATAAACAAAGAGGAAGAAGCTCATCACAAGCTAATGTGGGACACCCCACCATTTACAAACTTCACATGCTAGGATAGGGTCTGACTTCTTACAATCCAGCACAGATATTATGTCAGTGTTCTCTTTCAAAGCCTGCAAGACAGAGCGAGGGAGAGAGAGAGGGAGAGAGGAGGCATTGTTTGGTGTTCTACTACCATTGTTTGAATGCCCCCTAGTGTCAAAATAAAAATGGATCAGTTCCCCAGTTTCAGCAAGCTAAGCATCTCTCTTAGAGAAAGCCATGCTTAAAGCTGAAGGAGATCTGAGCACCTACATATATCCTCAACAGCAATGGATGGCTACATGAAAAAATGACATACAAATGAAAGCCAAACCATGACTCTGAACCCTGCTAGCAAGTACTCCATGCAAAGGCATATGCTCTAAGATGGACTATGAAGTAGCTTCACTGATCATGCACATCCTGAAAAGTTCAGCAACAAAAGATACTAAAGATGTCTTGCCATACCAAATTCCTGCATCGAGAATCCAAGGGCTGGTAAAATGAATGTTTAGTGGTCTTTTCAAAGAAGTAGAAGAAAAGATCAAACCCCTACATGACTCAAACCGTTTCTGTCCTCAAACAGCAAGAGTCATACGCCGATTACCTTTCCTTGAGCTCTGTCTCGAACTGTTCAAGCTTACATCGTATGGCTGGCAAAAAAGAAGTCACAAGCGCCTGCGTAACCCTGCTCCTTTGGGCAGCGTCGGCAATCTGCGACTGCGTAATAGAGATCTCAAGCTGCAAGTCATCCAGTTCGCCATAACAAGCTTCCGGTACCTTCATGGTTCCTTCCACATCTTTCTTCAAACCTTCGTCCGTGGCAACCTCCATCTTCACCTTCATATCAATCTCGAAAGAATAACCTACTCTCTTCTTCTGTCTCACCGTCACCAGCGTAGCATCACCACTACAGCTTGAAACCTCCACAACCTGCGCCTTGCCATCTTCAAACTCCACGGGCTCTACTCCTTGTAACAGATCCTTGATACGCTTCCAAGCCCAGGAGTTGAGGCTCTTCTCCTCCCATGTCCCCGCTTGGTTCCACAGCGACCCTAACGGCAAGGGTTTCCCATTTCCAACAACCATCTCTCTTTCCGTCAGCTTCCTTGGAAGAGGCGCCGGAGCAGCCCCAGTCATCTCACTACGAACCCAGTACCTGTAAGAAGAAGCTTTCTTCTCTTCCTCCTTCTCCATCGCTGAAGATCCGCCTGCATCTGTTGCGTCTTCCTCCATCGCCACCTGCAGCAAAGCAAAATCCTTCACAGCAAAAGCTTTTGCATTCTTCACAACACCACAACAAAAAACACGCGCCTTTCTTTTGTCACATAGCAAAAGCGGCAAAGCGCGAACAGAAAACCATCCAGTATTCATCCATGAAGAACAATATTATGAACCCAAATGTTCCGCTTAAATGGATGCTATCTCTCCACCAACGGATGTTACCCATCCATGTAGGTCACATCTATAATTAGTAATTTTCTGACTGGCAGATTAGTTGACCTGTGGTGTTCATTTTTCGTTACCTACTTTTTCTTTCTTTCATTCTTCTCCGTAAGTTTGGAACAGGTGAGTTAAAGGGTCTAGAATGTTCTTTAGTCGGGGCCTAGAATGTTCACAGCAATAAAGGGAAAAGCTCAGTTTGGACCAGAGCGTTCCACGTGGTGTAGAATCTTCCCCTTGTACAACAGTTCCATCTTGCATAATTTTCCGCCACTTTTTATTATTATTTATTATTTATTTATTTATTTTATCCTTTATTTTATCCTTTTTTCCCCAAAGAGTTCACTTTTTTTCCCTTTCTTACTTTGTTTTCCCTGGGTGTGTTTTACCAGGCTACAACGTTACAACAATAGCCGTTCAATTTTTCAAATTTTTCAATTTTTTTTCAATTTTGTGATGTTGCTCAAAGTGGCAATCATCCATATCTATGTTTAGCCAAATTTGGCGAGATTCAAAATATGAAAGTTTTTTTTCTAAAAACCTATAGCACCTTTTCATTTCATAGGCAATTGTGCTGATTTATTTTTTTTGGTCCGATTTTGAAATTAAATTTTCTTTTATTTGAAAAAAAAAATTCAACAAAGCGGGGAATTTGCACCAAAATATTCCTTTCCCAAAATATTTTTCACAAAAATGGTAATACTTTTTACGCCAAAAAAATAATCACTAGGCTACAATAGTACCTTCAAGGATGACATGTGTTGTTCCCTCATGGATTTCTCATCCATGTGCAAGGGACACACAACTTGTTAATCTGCCTGAAAGCAAGATGACATATTTAAATTGATTAATAGGCAGCCATTTTCAGCCATATTTCCCTTTTAATGCTCTGCTTGGTTGTGTGTGTATTCTGGTGTTTCGGAATGA
>Ga0209208_10005787_pt1 | contig 17135 bp, 13 predicted proteins | sample S1TSphfallax_3_FD_187694 | JGI IMG/M metagenome (GOLD analysis project Ga0209208, IMG submission 187694) | Host-associated microbial communities from peat moss isolated from Minnesota, USA - S1T2_Fd - Sphagnum fallax MG (SPAdes) (version 2) | ecosystem: Host-associated > Plants > Peat moss >...
AGACGATTAGCACGATTTCACGTTCGGAAGTTGTTAGGTCTGGTTTCTGAGGCTCGTTATCAGGTTCGGCAACTTTTGATGAATAAGGAGCAGGGGCGCTGAAACGACAGTGCTTTTGTTGTGCGTGCGGTTTCTGTCTCTCGGGAGCATTTGTTGTCGACGCTGTCCTTCTGTAGATGCGAGAGATCTATCGTTGTAGAGATTGATCTTTGTCCGGAAGTTGGACGGAGGGCGATCTGCTGAATTTTTCAAGCTTTACGGCACTCGATTTGGTTGCGAGGGCAGGAAGAAAAGAGTGAGAAGGTGAAGGAGGGAGGGGTGAGCAGCCAAGGAGACACGCTTGCGTGCTGTTGGTTCCTTGTGGACTGTGGGTATGGTGGTGGAGTTTATTGACTCCATGGCAGCTTCTAACTCGCTCTCCGGTGTGATGCAACAACGCGGGTGTCAGCAATCGTATCAGCAGCTGGAGCGGGATCTTGCGCGCTTGAACTCTGGGGGATGTGGAAGCAAACATCCGCCGTCTGGGGAAGAGCTCTTGAGCGTCAAGGACGCCACCCGGCGGAAGAAGGTGCGTTGTTGCAATGACTTGACGACGAGATCGACAGATTTCGCTACTTTTTTCAGCATCTGTGAAGAAAATTTTCTTTGTTTGGTTTCACGTGATCTGGGAATTCCAATCAATTCTCCTTGCGTACTTCTTTTTTGAAAGAATTTGGAGCTTTTTGTCTTTAGACTTCTGGCGAGATCTTTGTGGTTGATAGTAGTGTTCTGTCTATGTGGTTGATGCACCAGTGATGTCTCACAACGATCTTGTTGACACAGGTGAACAGGACAGCAAAGCTGAAGCAGTGCAAGCTTGATGCCCGGCGTGAGCAATGGCTTTCAAAATGTTCTCAAGGTGTGTCCAATTGGTCCCTTTGCCCTAATCCCCCCAACCTGCAGATTTGTAGATGTGAAAATTGCAAGTACTATGGACATTGCATGTATGTACCTGAAGATGCATGAACTGTTGGGCATCAAATCTGCACCTTGGATGATATGTTGTTCAATTAGCCCTGAACTTCACTCTGGTGCACATGGTTTTTACTGGTGCGAGCCATCAAACACTGAGGAAAAAGCAAGGAACAGAAGAGTCAATTTGTCTTGCTAATCCTGCATTCTCTGAGCGCCTCTCATGGTTTTAGATTGTGTGTCACCTCGGCCAACACTTTCAGAAATGAATCATACAACATGCAGGCTTATGGGTATGTAAATTGGGTACCAGGTCTTGGAGAATCCTAGCCTAATCTATCTGACAGTTCAGGTTTCCTGTTTTCCTGTCATTATTTAGGTTCTGAGAGCAGTGTATGTCTGTGTTTCTGTATGTCTTTGGCCAGGATGCTCTGATGTCAAAACATTATGTCCCGTGGAATGTCTCCAGGGACTTCTAGTAGTGTCCTGGATGCCTTCCTGGTCAAGGCTGAGTGTTTTGACTGCCAATGTTAAACCTCTCAATGGTCATGAATCTCCAACTGATGACTGTGAAGCCTCAAGATATAAAACTGCATATTTGGAGCCATGGAATATAGTTGTTCACACTTCTGTGTGGAATGTGGAGTCTTCCCTACAAGGAGTCTGCTGAGTTCAGATGCTGAAACCATCTTTTTGCCCCTCACATTTTCTGGTTCACTCATCCACAGAGTTGCCATGCGATATGACTGATTGGTCATATGTGCCTGGTGGAGCTCTGGTGCATGGTGGACTGAGCTAGTAGTTGATTGGTATAGGTGCCATTTGGATGATAATTTCAGTGTAATATTTTCCCCAGTTCCATTGGAGATGGAGAGTGAGAGCTGTACAGTTCAGATGCCTGGTACGAATATGTCAGCCCTGCAGGGCAGAACTAAACAATGTCTAGCTGAGAATCATAACTCAAGGTGCTTGTGGTCAGGTCCGGGTTTACAAAACGAGTGAAGCAGGGACACATCAGCTTTTTTCCAACTTGAGCTTCATCTCATGATTGAATTAGCTCTGTCAAGTGGGCCCTACAGAGAGCTCTTTTCAGGTCATAAGTTTTAACTCTTTTGCCAAGATGAAGAGCCACACTTGTCAGTTATCATTCAGGAAGCTCCTTGTACACGCTTGAACTTGACAGCATTTTAGCCTGTTGAACAATGATCTGTCTAACTTTGGAGATTGTACTTGGTTCAGGAAAGCAAGGCAATGTGGAGCAGCAGCATCCAAGTTGTGAGTACTATCAAAAGACAGGGGAGGCAGATTGTTCAGGCCATGAAAGGACTGTGCTTTCAGGGCACAGTCAGAGTCAAGGCTCAGGCCAGGGTGTCACCAGGACTGAACAGACATGTGTCAGTATGCCCCAACCTGCATCAGCTGGTACTGCCACTGCAGCAGAAGGCAACATCCCAAAGAAAGATGTAGCATTAAGGAATCTGCCACAGTATAGTGGTGATGAAGATCCACAGGGAGGTGGTGAGCAGAAGCAAGAGACAGGGAACAGATGGTCAAGCAGCGAAGCAAGCAAATCAAGGTCAAATAGCAGTTGTGCAAGTAGCAGCTACAATGGCAGTGGATCTGAAGACAATGATGAATCTCATGATGCTGAAGATGACTGGGAAACTGCATTTGATGCACTTCACATACAGAGCCCTACATTGGAACCTGAAACTCCTCACGAAGGCTCAAGTCTGGGGCAGATGCAGCATAGTGAAGTGAAAGAGCTGGATGACATGAAATCCAGTGGAGCACATGTAGATCATGATCCAGATCATCTGCAGGGGGCTCATTTAAAACCTGAATACAAATACAAGAACAGTGGATATGGAGGCCGAAGAGGCAATGGTTGGAGGGCTTGGAGACCAGATGATGTATCTCGGCCACCCTCATTACCCAGGCTCACAAAGCAGCATACGTTTCCAGGCCCTCAGAATGGTGGTAATAGTCATGGGTGGGATGGGATGCATGGAAATATGTGGGGCCCTCCTTCAACCCCTTCCTTCTGCCCAATTTGCACAGAAGAGCTTGATATGACAGATTCTTCTTACATACCTTGCTCCTGTGGGTTCCAACTTTGTCTGTTCTGCTATCACAGAATCTCTTCAGATGATGGGCGGTGTCCAGGGTGCCGGAAAGCATACAATTCAGAAGTGGCAGTGAAGTTGTCACGTTCTTCCAGTGTATGGCTGCGATCCACATAGCATTTAGTGCTGTGTGTAATTATTTGGAAGGTGACCAGAAGTGGCACAGCTTTGAGTCATTAACAAGGGCATTGTCTCTGTGGTGGGCCTTAGTTAAATGTGTTCAATTCTAGCTTTGCTGTTTTCTGTTTCCTGTTTGCACTAGTACGAACAGATTTAGTGCAATATATCTTGTGAGTGTGCCTTGCATAATAGTTTTGAACCTCCAAATAAGATGAAATGTACTCCTTATTTACCAAATGACTTGATTCTTGTCCGCATGTTTCCTTTTGTCAAAAGAAGTTTACATGATTTATGAGGGTTGTCTGTGTCTGTTGCATTCAAGCTTTTCTGATGGCACTGACAAATTCTGGTGATCTAGGTTGCACTTAGAGAAAACCTTTCAGCCTGGAAACTTCAGGAGAATTAACTTATATGGAAGTAGTGGAACAATATGTAAATTTGGTTGTTACCATTCTTCAAACCATGGAATTCAACCATTCATGGAGATAAATAAAGTTAGAAAGCTTTGAATCTTCAAAATAGAGCCACTTATAAGTGTTTAGGGGTTAAGATACTCTTCATTTCCACCCTATCACTATGAGGAAGAAAATGTAATAGCCACTCTCTTGATGCATGCAAAGAGGTGCTTATTTCCTCATTGTGGATGGTTAACAGGTGCACTCCTGTGCTATTTCTGGAAACCAATAGCCTCTAACCCATTACTTAGGCCATAACCATCCAACAGACAACATAAGTACCTCTCCATAACAAGAGAAATGAAATGCTATGGCCTGCAATGTGACTATTAGGGCAAACCAGATTTCAAAATAAATTGTAGGAAAGTTGAGTTATAAAGTGTCTCTGACTGACCATACAGGAAGATGTTGTGCAGAGAAGGGAAATCTTCCATCTAGAGTAGGTTTACAAGGATATAATGTCACTTCCTTTCCTGCAAACTAAGCCAGTGGGTCTCGTATCCATCAAATTGGAAGATTGCATCCATCATTATAACAAAAGCTCATTGTCCCTTAACTCATGTTGTCTAATTTTTTCTCCAATTAATTGCAATCCATCTTGCTCTTAAAAACCTGATCATTTAAGCATGTGGTGCTTGCATGGCAGTGTATTAGTTGCAAGTTGTGAGTTGAAACCAGTGTTGGTCTAGTATGAACTTTTGAGCATTCTAGCCTGGTCCCTGGAATGTGGGTACTTTATAGAACTTTCATACCAGCCTGATTCTAGTATTGGGTCCTTCTTAAAACTTCTATACCAACTTGATCCTGGTATTGAATACTGGCAGAATATTTTCAGTGTATCTAGAGGGTCTTGATCCTGATATCTTGTGGAAAAGATCGACTCTGAACCTGACAGGATGTCCACCAGACACCACATCTAAACTAGTTGAACTGCAGGTCCCCATTTTGTTTGTGTGTCTCTCCTCTAGTGTCCTGGTTTCCTGTTATAAAGTTTTCACAGGTTTTTTGTTTTTATCAGCTTCAGCGACTTCATACTTCTTATGGAGAGAGAGAGAGGAAGAAAGAGACTCAGAATCATAAAGAAATTTCTTTGTTGATAGATCCCAAAAAGGATACCTAATTTTCAAAGAATGAAACAGCAACAACAATAAAAGCAAACACAAGTTACAAGACCTGGGAGTTGAAACTGCAAAATGTTCAAACGAGAATGCAGAAAAAAGGACAAGAAACAAAAAAAATTCTTCTGACACCCCGCTTGCAGGTACCCAGTGGGGCCTCTGCACAGCTTGTTTTCTCACGGACAATTTCAGTCTTTGTATTGGTTATGGTCCAAAATTGCGAGAACAAGAGCAATACTCGATTTGAAACAAGTCTGCTGGGATTTGGCGTTGCAGAAACTTCCGAGGGACAAGCAAATCAACTAAATCCTCTTTCCATGAAGATTGTGGAATTTGCGTGTCACTGAAGGTGGAGATGTGAATTTTGTGATGTCGTCCATGAGGGCCATGCTTGCAGAGATCTTGATGAATGATTGATTGACGATTTCATGGTGCTGTGAGGAGAGTATGGCTGGCCCTTTGAAGAATTTTGGAAAGGTGAGGTTGAAGGAATTGCCTGGTTATCTGAAGAAATCGGTGAAATCGTTCAACAAAGCTAAGTTGTTGGAGCACACATGGTCGTTTCTGTACAATTATAACGAGAAATATATCATGACCGGCAGCATTCGACCTCTGAATGATGTGTTGATTGTCGTGGGGATTCTCTCTTATGCCGTCGGATGGCCCACGGAACTCCGTCACTTGCGCCATGCTGAAGAAACTGCTGCCAAAAAACAGCACTGATGAAATTGGTGTCCATGCGACCATTGAATTTTATTTTTTTGGGTGTGATTTTTTCCATCTTATTTTTGGTAAATCGTCCAACTTCTTTCTTTTTCTTCCTGAACTTTGACGTGATCTTTCTCCAATTTCAGTTTTGCACATGGTTCTAGGGATCATGTGTAGTAGTGTCTCTGGATCTTTGTTCTTTTTGTTCAGATGTAACGATCATGCACGTTTTGTTCACATAATTCTCTCACTAATCAATGTGATTGATATCTCTATCCCTCATGGAGAAAAACTGTGGGTGAAAACAGAGTTGTTTGGAAATTTATTGAGCAAAAAAGGAAGCACGAAAGCTTGCTTTCTGGAGCACAGTATGCTCTAGCATCAATGTCCATCAGTTCGTCCACTTATTTGCAAGGTTGTAAATGGCATATTTTTGGAGCATTCTGTTCTTTGATTCCAGTTTCATGCAAGACAATTTTTCACTATCAATTAGGGTTATTGTAAGGGTTGTTGAAGCATGTGCACTTTGGGTTTGAGATATAAGGCTGCATATTGTGCTTCTTACTCTATAATAGCCTGAGTTATCATGTGTGTTCAAAACCAGAGCAGTTCATTGATATATGTGCCTCTTCTCATGTTTCATGTACCAAGGATAGGTTTGAGCTTTGAAATTTCTGACTCCCACCAAACTAGCATCTTTCATCTTTTGTATTTTTGTAGATGAGACTGGAAATTGTACAATGCAACATTTTGAATTTCAGAACATTGGCTTGTTGCAGTTGTGTTGCTTGGTAAAGATTGAGAGGTCTTGAGATCAACAGACTACTGTTGGGGCAATTGGCACATCTATTGAACATGCAAATCCATTGTCTTGACATCTTGTTGAACACTCTCTGACCTTCCTACATGATCCTGCATTTGGCACACATGTCAATGAGTTACTGACTACAAAGACAGCCCTCCATCCGCTGTCCAGTTGGTCAAATAGTTGCACTGCTTTCTATTGTTGCTCAACTTTCATATGTGCCTTCTGAGAACATCAAGGTGAACAGTCTCAGTGCAAGGAAAAAAAAAGGCTTTCAGGAATCATAATGGCTTCTTGTTATGATAGTTGGAAAACCACCATATGAGTTGTTGGCCTTGCCCAGTCTTCACAAATCTTGCAAGTGTCATGATTTCATGGGGTTGTGCATAGTCTCCCTAGTGTTGCCTTGCAACCAGTTGTGTGTCCAACCATGGAATTCGAAGCCTAATGTCTGAAATTAAGATAGCACAGGTTAAGCTTCAGCTGGAAATCCAAGTCCAGCTAACCAGGCCAGCATTCCTAATCAAGCATTACAACTCACGATACTACATTACAAAGATTTGTGCTTAACAGCATACCACGACTCACAATCCTGCATCACCAACACAGTGACCAGTCATGCTTGATGAGGTATCCCACCACCATCTAACCAGCTTTTCAGACAGCGTAAGATGATGGAGGAATTAAAGAGACCAAGCATTGACACAATTTGTGTTGATTTTTTTTCAGGGGAGGAATTTCAGTTACTGCAATCAGGAGGTTGCTGATTCAGGTGTGATTCAATTGCTGATTGTTTGCAATGTCTGAACAAGTTGCAAGATATCCAAATAGCTCACATTTAAACATGGGTTATGAAAATAGCAGCATAACAATCAGTTGCTTCCTGGACCTTCGCCTTTGCCCAGGACTAGCTACATGAGCACATAAAAGCTCTAGGAATAGATATACCTGCAATGAGACTCAATACTATGCTGGTCTTTGTTTCTCTCCCAGATCTGATTTCTTGGGGTGCTGAAGATGTCAACATGCAATCTATGAAATCCTCTACAAACATGTCAGAATAAGAGTGACCACCAGACTGCAATATTGCTACTTTGCTTGTATTGGGTTGTATGTTTTATGTACAATGTTCACTACAACATGTCGAGAACATTCAAAGGTTTGCACCGACCTCACCAACCTCCAAGAAAATGTAAACCAAATGGTTAATGTATTTGGCTAGCTCGTGCTGTATTGGGTTGTATGTTTTATGTACAATGTTCACTACAATATGTCAAGAACCTTCAAAGGTTTGCACCAACCTCCAAGAAAATGTAAACCAACTTGTTAATGGAATCAGCTAGCTTGTGCTAAGGAAAGTTGATGTTGATTGCGATATATAAGGTTATGGACAAATCATATGTGGTGGGATCCAGAAACAACACAATTGTGTCAATGTTGAATGACAGAGTATTTCTCCACTAATTGTGTGATTAAAAAAAGCCTACAAGTGGTTCTATGATGTTGGATGCTAGGGTAGTGCAACTCTTGCCTAAGGTCACATGTCAAGAACCACTGATTTTGTTCTAGTGTACGTGGAGGGCACTTTAAGTAAAATTTCTACCTCAACAATTAGGCGCCTCCTCTCCTCTCAAAGAAAGTCAAAAGTATCCATTTGACAAGAAAAATTATACTGATTCTTTACACTAGGCAAGGACCTCAAACAAGGTGATTCTAAGAATTTGGGTCTTGCACTCGGCTCTCATTTGGGCCCACATTCCCAGATTGGCCCCCTTCTCAATCCTTAGCCCTTATCCTACAAGTAACAATCTTGGGAAAATTTGTGTTATGTACACTAGAGGACAAAAGTCATCATCCCTATGCAAGGAATTCCATGCTTGGCTACCTACTGACTACTCTTATAGGTTGGCCACACCTGATGTCAAATGAGTGTTGTCTTTGATGTTATGGGGGACCATGACTTACCTAGAGTTTACATAAAAACCTAAGTTACTATAAGCGAAATTATTCTTTGTATATTCTACCAAACATATGATAGAAAAAGGGTATTTTTGGGTAAGTTATGAAATAATAAAATATCAAAAGAAAAAAAATTATTTTAGAAATTTTAGAAATATATTCTAGATATATTCTCATAATCCAATTATAAGCACTCAATTTACATTTAATTTTATATTATTATTACTTTTTCTTTGAATTTCACTTTTTATTTTATTTTCATATGTCATTTGAAAAAAATGAAAAAAAACTTTCCCTAGAAATTACCACCAAATCTTAATTTTTACCCATATTATTAATAGAGTGTTAGGGCAATGTTAAATAAACACAAATGGTAATTTCTTGTGTAATTCTTTGAAGGAATTGGGTCAATATCTAATGTTATCCTAAAGACCAAAAATATGGATACTTACATCATTGTTATACTAACCCCACCAACACTCATCATATGGCTATATTCATCTTATTTTCACCATTTGCCATAGCCATGTGCATAAATATGCATAGACACGTATTTAGTCCTATTACATGTAGACATCAGTCATTTTACTATGCCTTTTCATGTCATCTTGCCTTATTTTCAATTCATATCACATACAAGATACAATGGCCTTTACCATCCACATATTTACAATCATGTTTTCTTATAATGAAAATGAACAACAATATAATCTTTTTCTTCCTTCAAAAATGTGTAAATAAAACCTTCATTGTATAAAATTGTGCAAAAATCCCAACAAAAAAACAAAATTGTATTTGTTATTTGAACAATAAAAAAGGCTACATGTGACATCATTGTTTTAAGAAAGGGAAACAATTAAAAAGTAGATAGATCATAATCAAGATGAAGCACCTCCAAGTCCAAGTTCTAAAGCAAAGGTGAAGGATATTGATTTTGGTGTCATTGGACAAACAAATCCAAAATGAACTCCTTTACCAACACTTGTCAATGGCTTCGTAATTGAAGATTCACTTCACTAGTAATTAATGGGATGCCCATGTAAACACCTCAAAGTGTTATAAACAAGTCAACAATGTTTTACATACACCTTTAATTGGGGAAAATGATCAACCACTTCACATAGGTAATTTTTCAATAACCATGCAAGACATTTTTGGTGAAATTGTTGAGAAGGATGGTTTAAAGATCTTTGTGAAGGTTCTACCACCTCCTTAAAGCTCAAATCTTCTAGTGTAATGGACAATACATTAGTCAAGTGTAAAACTTTTTCAAAGAACAAAGATATGGTTGAAAACATTGAGACATGCAAAAAATTCATGATAACATCCATTGACAAGATCTATACCATGAATATGGAGATAGAAGCACAATGCATCCAATTTAAGAAAGATCAACTTTTTAAGGAGCTTTAGTATTTCAAGTTTCAAGACCAAAAAATCAACAACACACAAATGTATCATGGATGAGATTTTTGGACTCACGCATGTCATGGGCATGACCTTTTCAATGAATTGACCCAATACTTGTCATGATCCTCATGTCAACAATGATGATGACAACTTTGTTGAATAATAGTTTCTATGTGCTAAGAAAATTAGCTTGCAAGAAATGTGTTTATGCAACAAACATTGGTACCACATAGTAGTGGTATAAAAATTATTTGCTTCAACTTGAACTTTTAATCAATTGCATTGCTACCCAAGACAAATCTAAATTTGATTGTGCATATGTTCTCCAATGATTTCTTGCTACTTGTACAATTTACACTATTTTTGGCATGTTGTATGAATATTTTTGCCTAAGATTATTATACAAACTTACGTGGTTCTCCTTGCAATTGTTTTCTATTCCTAGCATTTATTCTTTTTCAAGTGATGCTAGAACTTTTTTGATGTCTAGTTCTTTTCATGACATGAACAAATTATGCAACATGACACAACATGTCATCAACTTAGTATAATGGCAATATGTATTTTGGTTTTTCCCTAGATCTCATGGAAAATAAACTTCAAAACACCAAAGTTGTTTTCTATGTTCAAGGACTAACCTTGCTTGTGTTTTCCATTGTATAATTTTTCAAAGAGATTCATGTCACCTTATGTTTGAAAACCATGACAGAGGAAGATAACTTTTGTATCCTAGGATCTAAGGCAATATGTCCTCTTGACAACCCACTTTACTTGGATTGATAAGGCTTTGATATTGTGTCTATGCATAAAGACAATATTTATACAAAAGACATGAATCATTAACTAAACCTAACAAACCTACATAAATGTTATTGAAAATTTTCTATCATCACATACATCTTGCACCATTATGTTGTAACCCCTCATTTCAAGATAAAAATAATTATATTTGCAAAATGGACTAACTAACTTGAATATTGATATCTATGTTTTGTTGATGTCACCTTGCTCAAAAGATAAGCCCACACCAATTCTTAAGACCATTCATGACCTTTCACATTTTTTCTCCAAAATGCCAACAAGTCAATCTACAAAAGACAAGGTTAATTGCACACATGAATTTTCTAGCAAATTCACTATCAACTTTCCAACTTTAAGGAGATTGTTGCAAATGAGCATATTACACCCATGGGCCATATTGTATATGGCATAAACTACCTAGACTTCCACATGAATCATTTGTTTACTCAATACAACTTTTTGCATCAAGGGTTATAGTTGATTGGTGATGTTAAACAAGATGTGCTTCATCATGCAAAAATTGTTTTTCCAATGTTCATCATTAAATATTGACATCACAAAAATTTAAAACCAAGTTGTGCTTCACAATTTGATCTAATGCCCTATGTCCTTATTGGTTCATAATTGCATATTCATCAAATGGGTATGAAAATAGATTGATGCTTACATGAGTTATGCCTTAATCCTACCTATATCATCAACTTTGTTGTTTGTAACAAATTATGTTTGAAATTAATTGCATGGTGTGCAACAAAATACACAAGTATCCAAACATATATCACAATTTGTTTTTTTAGCATCATGGTTAATTACTCTAAAACATAATAACAATTACACGGACGCCACCATCACCATTAACATTAGTTAACATCATTAGCATTGACATTGTCATGGATGGATTTCATTAATTTTTCATTCACAATGGATGAATTCCATCCACCACCAACTTGTAGTTAACTTATAAATAATTTATAATTGATTTATAATTGACTTATAATTAATTTGTAGTTCATCCGTAGTTCAATTGTAGTTTTGTTTATAGTTGACTTGTAATTGACTTATATTCAACTGATAATTAACTTATAATTATAGTTTATTTGTAATCCATTTATACTTTAGGAAGGTATTAAAAAATGTTCCTTAAACAATGTGCATATGGAAGCCTCCTTTAATTAGGTCCCCAAAGGGGTATAAATAGAGGTAAGACCTTTCATTACCTTAAGTTCATTCAACAGAAGTATATTTGAACTTTTATTTCAAGCATATTTCATGTTCCTATCATTGATCTTCATATTCTATGTTTGGAATTATAACTTAAGCCTACTTTGCCATAATTTGTTTTAAGTTTTGTTTACTTTGGGAAAAAAATTCCTTCTTAGTAATTAATTTTGTTTATAACAATTTAAACATACTCCCATTAGGTTTACATCTATTCTTGTCATCAATAATGCCATTTAACTTTTGGAATCAATTAGAGGTTGGGTTTCTTTGGAGTTGAGAGTGGATTACTCCAACTTTTTATAACAATGTAATAGTTCTTCAAGGAGTTATGGATTTCCCATTTCTTGAAGTAACAATTGAGGTTGTGGATTACCCACCTCTTGTCAATGTTATTATTGACATTCTTTTGTGGTTATCTCTATGTCAAAAGAAGAAATAGTTGATTCCATGGAAAAGTCCATGTTGCTTTTGAATTCATGCAATAGAAAAATTAATCATTTTGTAAATTCGTTACACATTTTTAAGATACTCAAACATCAACATCATTAGGGTGTGTTCCTACAACACTAACTTAAGCAAAGGAACCACAAATCAATCTTTTTAACAAGCTTGATGGAACATGTTCAAAATTTTGAGCTTTTTCAACTAAATGCACTTGGTCATTCAACGTCATTCCCATCACTATCCAAATGATTTAGCCCAAGTTAGTTCATTAGCACATTTTCATTAGGCACAATTTTTAGGTGGTTTGCACCCTTGTTGGAACACCAATTTCCATTTTTGAATAATTTTGAAAAAATTGTTGAAAAATTCAACACCAATTTTGGAAATTCAAACAAATAGCATACGTCAACATGTAAGTTGTGATCATTTCACCAAAAATCATGCCTAGTTGTTATATATGCATTTAAATTTAGGTAGTTGTGACATTTCATGGGATGAAATGACCTTCATGAATAAGTTTCAATTTGGGATATGTAGTGATGTGAAGGATTAATTGTTGTTTACCATGCCAAATCCTACAACATTGAATTGGGCCATTACACAAGTTGATAAATATGATAACAAGTTTTTTGAATGTTAATAAGAGGAACATTGGGTGTCATTATTAGTACCAAGAAATGTCACAACCCCCATGCCATCCCAACCAATGGCATTTGTACTAAAAGAAAATCTTATGCACAACAACAAGACATGATTCAAGCCATTCATGGAGTAAGAATAATTACATTGACATGCAAGTTGAAGTTTTTCTTATTTTTTGGATAACCAAGTCACATAGCCAATAATTACTTAAAGAAATAAAACCAACACAAGATGTGCCATTTCCTTCACCACACCACATTTTGAATAATTAAGAAATAAGGACATTTAATATCGGTAAGGACCTTAAGATTGGACCTCAATGCATGATGTGTTCAAAATGGTATCAACTTATCTTTAGACTTATCTTTAATTAAAGTCATTAATGGTTAGAGTTATCCTCAAGACTTGTGAATCATGAAACCAAAACATTGGAAATTACCATTGGATCACACTCTAATTAACAAAGTTGTTTTTAATGTCACTTCATCGCTAACAAATCCTATCATCATTAGATTATCTTGCCTCACCTTACATCGTCCATGAATGGATTGGTAGGCACTAAATTAAAAAACATCAAAATGCAAGGCCCTTCCCACAAACATGTTTGGTGAATACCATGATTATCAACTAGGTGTGCTTGAAAATGATATAGTGAGTGGTCGATACATGCAAAACCTCAAGCATAATAAAAACCTTGGCGATACACAAGGATCTAAACATTCAAGGCCTTTGTGCATGGGAACAATAACTTTCATGCAAACTACAAATAAAAGAGATGCATTCTTGGTATATATATTTTTGGCACATGATCTTAAGACATAGAACACAAGATCCTTTCTTAGTACAAAAATTACAAGGATGTTTTCAAAAGAATAATGCTAACATTTTACCTAATTACTAGCTATATAATTGTGTAATTGACCTTGAAGAAGGCTTGCAACCCCCATTTGGACCCATCTATAATTTATTGCAAGTTGAACTTGTTACACTTTAAGAATATATTGATGCAAATCTCAAAAAAAGGTTCCTTTGACATTCCAAATTTACAGTTAGTGCTTTAATCTTGTTTGTCAAGAAAAGGAATGGATGTTTACAAATGTTGTTGATTATTATGGGTTGAATCAACTTACCATTAAAAATTAGTTCCTTTTACTTCTAATTTCAGGTTTATTGGATTAGTTAAGTCACACCAAGGTGTACACTAGGAGATTGATCTATGTGGAATGTATCATTTGGTGCATATCCAAGAAGGTAACAAATGGGAAACAACATTGTAAACTTGTTATTGCCATTTTGAGTATGTCATGATGCCTTTTGGCCTTATAAATGAAGATGATGTCTTTCACCATTTGTTAAATGATGTTTTTTGTAAATACTTGGATGATACTTGAAACAACAATGTGATGTCATTTTGAAGCTTGAACATTTTCAACTTCAAATATTATTGGTAACTTTTTATGAAAAAACCTTTTTAATTTGTTGGATTTGTGAGGATTTGCAAAAATATCCCCCTTGTTATTGACATTGGAAGCTCATTGAAAAATTAAAATCAAGTTCAAAATATTTCAAATGATTATGATAAGTTTGAGTTTTGAAATTGTTTGTCATATTGTGATGGGCTCTTATACCTATTTGATGGCCTTATTTGACTCCAAGTTCTCTAGGTCAAACATGATGTTTTGGTTGTAAGCCATTTTAGATTCATCAAGAATGCATAGTTAATATCTTGAAATTACTAATGGCCACAATTTTGGAAGTATGTGAAAGAGTTTGTTGGATCATGTGATGTTTGTGTTCAAACCAAAAATACTTGTCATCACCTTCATGGACTCCTTTAGCCATTACTAATCCTTACATCACTATTGTCTTCAATTTCCATGGTCTTCATCATGGATTTTTCACCTTCCAATTCATATGACTCAATTTTGGTGCTAGTGGATCATTTGATGAAAATGATTCATTTCATTCCTTGTACCAAAATAATAATCAGTGAAAGAATAAACAAATTGTTTTTTAATCATGATTTTTAGTATCATGGCCTCCTTGAAATATCATTTTTGATTGTGAACTTTAATTTGCATTCAAGTTATGGAAAAGGTTTTTTGAGCTTTTAAACATGAAAATTATCATCAACATTCCATTTTTAGACATATTAACAAACAAAATAGGTCAACCAAGTCTTAGAGTAATATTTGTGATGCATAACTAATTATTATCAAGATAATTGGTCAAACTTCTTGTCCATGGTGGAGTTTACTTACAACAACATGGTGCATTCATCAACATAAAAAATGCCTTTCTTTGTAAATCATGGTTTGCACTTTAGGTTTGATATCTAGGGTGTGAACAAAATTGTGATCCCTATAACAAAAGATTGAGTCATGTGGTTAGCTTATGTTCAAACATGACTCTTGTTTAATTTTGAACATGCATAAATGCAATAGAAGGAAAATGTTGATGAACATCATGAAGAACAACTAAGCTTCAAGGTCAAAAATATAGTTTGGCTTTGGTGACATAACATCAAAACAATATGACTTTTGAAAAAAATGACTACAAAAAATTCACCATTGAAAAAAGATCAATGTTATGGCCTCCAACTCAAACTTCCAAATTCTATGAAAATCAATTCTGTGTTTCATGTTTCATTATTGGATCCCTATCGCGGATCCACCACTTAAAGAAAAATCCTTGAACCACCTCCACCGATTGAAGTCAATGGTGAACATGAGTACAAAGTGGACAAAAATCTTGATTCATAAATATCAAACTATTGATTACAATATCGTGTTCATTGACAAGGATATGATATGAATGAATGAACATGAGAATTAACTAAATATTTATTAGATGCCATGGAAAAGGTGAAAAAATTTCGTCATCAATATCCAAGCAAGACCAAAACCACTCCTTGTGTAACTCATCATTAGAAGAAGAACTCATGTCATGAACACAAACATTGATTACATCACCATCCCCAACATCATTATTGATATCACCATGGATGGATTTCATCCATTTTTCATTTACAATGGACAACATTCACCCACCACCAACTTGTAGTTTGTTTATATATGATTTATAATTGACTTGTATTTGATTTATAATTAACTTGTAGTTAATTTGTAGTTCACTTGTATTATAGTTCACTTATATTTTAAGACGGTTCTCAAGAATGTTTCTTAAATTGGGTGCATATGAAAGCCTCGACAAAAGCTTGCATGAACCATGTCTTCAAAAGGATATAAATAAAAGTAAAAACATCCATTACCTTTGTTCAACATCAATTTGAAATATGATCTTGAATCATAACCTTAATCATTTCATATTCATGTTTCTATATGTTATCAAAATAAAATTTTATTGAACTTTTGTCTTACGTATTTTACGTTTATATTTTGATTTGCACATTTTGTGTTTGAAATTGAACTTAATTATATTTTGTCATAATTTATCTTGGATTTTGTGTACCTTGAAAATCCTCTTTGCTTTCAAAATGTTTGTGCTTGTGATAACAACACTATACTTCACTACCTATAGACAACTCAACTCAATTCTTAAGGGGCATGACAACATGCAAGCTATGAAAATGATGTGAATGTCCTATAAGGCTAGGAGATAACAAGGAATTAAGTTGTTAACATTCTAATAGTCAATGTAAACAAAAAGAAGTTGCAATTTTTCTTGCTTGTTGGTAGCAATGTTAGGCAAAAAGTAACACTAATCAGAGACATAGGTGTCCTTGTGTTACATAGCTCTAGTATTTTTTCGCAATCAAATAAAGAAAACCCTAAACTTACACTAAATTTAGAGTTAGGTCTTAACATTTGAAAATAGTTGGTGTTCTTAACCATAGAACCAATTTTGACCCTTTGTTGTCTAAACCCTAAACCCTAAACTTTGCAACTCTAAAAATATTAAAACAATCCAAATCAGAGATCCTTTGATTAAGAATTTTTAAAACAAAAAACTACGATCGGGGTTATTAACAAAATCAAAGAACCATTCTACAATTGTAGCAACTAGTTTTGGCCAGTCCCAGTTTTGGTTGGTTCACACTGATTGCCAGTTCTAAAATTTGAAAAATCAATTTCAGAACTGGAACTGGGGATTGGCCAAAATTGGAACTAGGAACCAAGGACCTCCAGCTAGAATTGGACATGCCCAAGACCTGTTTTTATCTGTTATTAAAAGAAAAATTCAAAATAAAAATTGGCTTTTTCCTCTTGGGATTAAACATGTTGGTAATTTGAGGAAAAAAAACTAGGGTTTTGAATAATAAGAATGACATTTTTAAATAATAATTTTGGGGGTGGGGCTGGGGTGGCATTAGGCATGTAGTTATTACTTTTGGATCAAGTCTCAAATATGCAAA
>Ga0209208_10005788_pt1 | contig 17134 bp, 15 predicted proteins | sample S1TSphfallax_3_FD_187694 | JGI IMG/M metagenome (GOLD analysis project Ga0209208, IMG submission 187694) | Host-associated microbial communities from peat moss isolated from Minnesota, USA - S1T2_Fd - Sphagnum fallax MG (SPAdes) (version 2) | ecosystem: Host-associated > Plants > Peat moss >...
TAAATTTAAAATTTGGTATATAAATAAGAATGATCTATTAACCATATGTGGACATAAGAAGAAAAAAGGGGGGTGGGTGGGGGAAGGGGGTGATTTTGCTGAATTTGAAATCTTGCCCTTTGAACAAGGGTATCACATTTGTAAAATCTACCAAGTTTTAATGTTCAGTTTGACACATCTTTTATTTGCCCACTGCACTTTGCTTGTCTCATTAAGAGTAAAAACAAAACAATTTTATTTTTAAAAACACATGTGTCCCTTTCAAAATTGAGATAAAAACATTTATGTTTACAAGATGATTATCATGAGTATCCAAGGGCCTTGGACGTTCATTAATTCCAATTTTGTATGCTAAAAATGTAAAACATTTCCCTGGAATTTTTTGCCAAAAATGAACCCACATCCTCATGAAGCCTATGCAAGTAATTCCTCAACAAAGTAATACCTTGTATTCCTGTAAATGTGTTGAGGAACTTGATGGCTTTGAATTATATTGAATGCATGGTTTTTGTAAGGAAACGTGAGATATCAATAGATATTTATCAACTAGCTACCATTTCTTCAAGTGGTGTTGAATCAAGAGTTGGAGTAAATGGAGGACTACTAGAGTTTGATGCAACTTCGCTTGTAGTTTTTGCTTCTTTAATTGTTTCATTTGCAATATCGTTGACCTTTTCAAGGGCTTCAACTTGCTTCGGAAGTCCATGATCTTCTTTCAATTTTACTTCAATATCTATGAGCCTTTTCAAGAGAGTCTCATAATTGGATGTGATGGTCCCATTCATAGTTGCAATATCCGCCTAAACAACTTGAAAACATTGATACATCACATGTGCATTATCAGTTGATCTTCAAGCACATCTATTACACTTTTATGTGGAACCAAACTAGTTTTAGGGTTAGAAGAGATGAAATGCTTAGTTAGCAAGGAAGGAGAAATATGTGTGAATGGTTTCTAATACACCACTTCAATGAATTTTCATTAAGTTAGGATTTGTTTCTTTTTGGACCTTTTAAGATTGCGGATTGCTTTGGTATCCAAATGTTGCCTATGTCAATGTAAAAATTTCAAGTAAAGTTTTTGTTGTGATGATATCCTTTGATCGAATTGGTCTTTATTGAATTGGGTGATGCTAAATTAGAATTTCAAATGGTCATATTAAACATCACATGACAATGGCCTAAAGATTTAAAATAAATTGCATCATTTATCCATGGATTTGTACATTGTTAGAAATGCAAGGTAGATTTATCCAAGTTAGAGATTTCAAAACACCCTCAAACTTTGATAATGTTATTTGTATGATTTTTTTGAAATGTGAATTCTTTCATCAAAATGAGTCAACATTTTTGTAATTCACTTTTGGAACAAATTTTGCATAAAATTCATTTTGAAACTTTCATTTGATATATTAAGAATTCCTTAATTTTGCTTCATTAAGTGCATTTAAGAATTAGGTTCTAGAGTAGATCAAAACCAATTTTGCATCATGTCCAATTTGTTTTTTTGTTCTTTCTATTATTCTTAAACCATTACTATGTAAATCATTTAAGCATTATGACATGTTTAGTTGTAGACCAATTTGTTTGGCCATGAAATTATGCATTAGCAAATTTAAATAATGGTATCTTGGAAAAAGGAGGTTGTGTGAAGATTGACTTGTATTTTTGTTGTAGTAAGAATCAAATTATCAAAATTGTTGGCCATGTATTTTGCTTCCTTTGCTAGTTGGATTTGGTTGTCAGAAAGGAACTTTGTTTTTGGAGCTTCCTTTATTTCCTTTTCTTCTTCCAATTCTTCTTCCCCATCTTGGTCCTTTTCATTTGACATTTTCCCTACTAATGTTTCTTAACAATTTTAAAATGATGGATCATAATCAATGCAATAAAAGTCAAGTTTCTTACAATGTTTGTAACTTTTATTTGTTTGTTTTTTGGATGGAAAAACTTGTGTATTATTTATGTTTTTTCTTGAAGTTCAACAAAGGCATTAATGTTTTTCATGTCCTTCCAACTTTCATCTTTTTAGTCACCACCTTTATGCCCCCTATCTAAATGGCATAAATTGGTTAGAAGTCGTGATAATTCTCTAAACCTAAATTCTAGGTTTAACAAGGATATTTTTGTTTCATTTAATCATCTCTTGTTTTGGAGCTAATTAACCCTTGCACAATTCACACAAGGGAACAAATAAAAACAACAAAATGAGATTATTTTAATCCTACCTCATGTTAGATCAATCAAACAACTTGGGGTTCACATTACTTCACAATACAATTAGCAATCAATTAACATGTGGTCAAAATATTATAATATGGTTTACAATTATTTAATGGACATTGGTAATCCATGATCGTATAAATTGTTTATGAAATCATTTTCGCTTTCATTAATTCTAGAATTTGATATTTAAATTTCACCTACAAAAACATTAATATTTATATATCCATAAAGTCCTTTTTGGTATCCTTCTTGCCTCAAAATAATTCATTTTGGGTCTTTCCAACATCCCCCAATGTCCATCCTACCATGTTTCCCAAAGACCCCTAGTTTGAAATATATACATAACATAAAATATTTTCAACCCTAATGCCCGCAATGTTCCCTATGTAAATCTTTTTGTCCTTCAAAATTTTATCCAACATCCTCAAACCTCAATGTCTTGATGCCCCTTATTGCCCAAAAACAAAACAATTCATGTCCAACCCAACATGCCTTTTCAACACCCTTGTGTTAAGGGTAAAATTATATTGTTTTTGTTGGACAAACTAGATGGAAGTATTGGACAAAAAATTTTGTTAGCCCTATTGGATAGACTAGACAAAAGTGGAAGATGATTGTGTAGGATTAAAACTAATGAGGCCTAATTCAAACTAGTTTTATGGTGGAAGGGGGTTAATAGATTAGTTTTTGGAGGAAAATTAGAATATGATAAAGGAGAAGTAGTTTAAAGATTTCTAAATCATTACAAAGTCAAAATTGTATAGATTTGTGATTTGTAATGGATTTTTGTTGAATTTTGTTTTTGATTTATTTATTTTGTTATCAAATAATTTTTTTTATAACATGTTAAAATAAATAAATAAACATAAAATATTAATGTTTACCATTTGGTGACCATCCCCATGATTGAACTTCGGGTAGCAATTCAAGTTTTTATGGATTGTTTTTTTTTCTTTTGTGATAAACACATAAAGTTATTGTGATTTTATTTTATTTTTATCTAGTTTTATGGATTTCAAATTAGTTAAAATTTTATTAGGAATTATTATTTTTAAAATAACTATTGTAAGGATTTAAATTTGTGGTAAAAAAGTTCCCAAAAAAAATGGTAGAATGGTGACAAACATAAATCACATGGTGACCCAAAGTCTAGATAGACAATCAAATCAAGTGGATGTAGTCACAATAACATGTACCATAATAAGTGTAACACTTACGTGGTTTTTTCATGTTTTAAAGTTGTAATTTGATTTTATGTTGAAATCGTAATATTTGTTTATATAGATTTATTTTTAATCTATCATGGGAACATGTGAATTAATTTGAAATTAATCCAATGAACAATTTTTTTTTAATAAATATTACCCATATTTAGTAATAGGTGACTTAATAAGTTGTAGATTTAAGAAGGTTGTTAAACCTAACATGTGACTTAACTTGTTATTTAACCTAACTTGTGGTATTATCCTAACTACTTATTGAACCTAATAGGTAATATTATACTAGTTTAGTAGACAAGTTGACATGTTAATCAATTAATAATATGTAAAACAAGTGGCAGAACATGTAGTTGAATAGGTAGTTAAATAGGGTGTAGTTTTTGAAATTTTGGACTATTAGTTTAGGTTATGGCTAATGATTGTTTTATTTAAGAAATAGCTAGTATAATATTAGGAGGACATACTTGTTTTGAAGACCTTGATTTCATTTTGATTTTATGTTTCATTCTTTCACTTTGGAACATGAATCATTCTCTTTTCAACCAACTTTTTTCAAGCTTCAAGTAAATTGTTTACATGTCAATTTAGGAATTGTAATTAGTTTTAGTTTTGTCAAAGTTTGCATGTATCTGTTGTAGTTTTAAAAACATGTTGTTGAAAAAATCAAAAGTTGAATAACCTTATTGGGAATAGAAAAACTTATTAACATTTGGTGACCATGTTTGGGATCATAATTAAGAAGCAATCATTGTTAATGGGGTTTTTTTATTCCCATTAAAGTTATTTTTCCTCTAGATTTTTCCACAACAAGTTCCTAAAACAACATCAAGTACATACAACACACAAAACAAAACTACTACAAATCTTAAACTAACATGTACACAAATTGTTCAAGCTTAAAGGAAATAGGTTGAAAGAAAAATGATCCATGTTCCATAATTGAAAAATGAAACACATAATCATGAATAAAATCCAAAAGTTTTTTCAACAGGTTTGTCCTCTTAGTCTTATACTAGCCATTTCAAAATACAATAGTCATAATTAACCATTATAAACAGTCATTAGCCAGTACCTAGACTAACAATCCAAAATTCAAAAAAATACACCCTACCTAACTACATCTCCAACTATCAATTCTGTCAAGTACAAGTTTTACAAATTACTTGTTCACTAACCTCTCAACTTATCCTTTTTAGCCCAATCATTACCTACCAGGTTTAGTAACTAGTTAGGTCAATAATATACGTTAGGTTAAGACACCAGTTAGGTTTAACAACCTACTTACACTATCAACCTATTAAGTCATTTGTTACCAAATATGGGTAACATTATCCCCCTTTGAAACCCACATTTTGTCCTCAAAATGTTAGCACAAAGTTCCAAGTTAGATTTAGCCTTTTGTAATCAGTTGACCAATGACTTTTTTTATAGATTTAACGGTTGTTACCTCCACAAGTTTAGCTTGACTCAAAATTTGAAGACGAATTGGCCTTGGTCTTCTATTCATTAAGTGTGTCTTCAAATGTTGCTATGGGTGTTGTAAATACCTCTAAGGGATGCAAGGTATTGGATATCAAAGTAACTTCATGGCGTTTGCCTATTTGATGTGGTGTCAAAGGTACACTAATAGATATGAATTCCAAATATTCTAATCTACTATTTAATATGGTGAATGAAGGATTAATAAGTTCATCATGTTTTTTATCAGATCTCTCACTACCTTCCACAAGTTGATTGAAAACAATGGTCATTAGAGCAGGTATAATAAAAATTTAAACAAATAAGGGTATTTTTTAAACATGTTCCACCTCTTAATGGACTAACTTGTCTAGTAACAAGTTGTACCACGAATGGCATTGTTGAAATTCTATTATTGGTTCCAATTTCCATATACACAAAATTCAAGGGTTCATATTTGAAATCAGGGAAAATAATCTAATAGAATTGTAATTTGAATCAATAACTTTGTTCATTAGAGTGAGCCAACTCCATATTGTCTTAAATCTATTCCTTTGTGAACTCTTGAACAATTTGCAACCATTCCTTCCACTTGGGATTTTTATCTCCCAAGGCTTGGTTCTACACCTTGAATAAGGTATTTTATAGCAGCAACTCCTCAAACTCCTTTCAAATTTTGTTCATTCTAACAAGTAGAATGGGGCCAGATTTTTTTAATTGTACCTTGGCTATCTCATATTGACCCTTATAGTCTTGGATTTGAGCAATAAGACTTTTCTTCCTTGTCAAATTCTATACAGGTAACTACATGTTATTCCTTGAAATCTTGACAGGTATGTTCCAAACTAGTTATGATACCATGTTGTTCCAAACTAAACTCCGACATTTTGGCATGGTCTAACTTCATCCACTACAAATTAGCTTAGAGATGAATCAAATCATTATGATTCTTCCAATCAAACTAGTTGAGCTCAACATACTAACATCTTATTTTGCCTCATTCAACTTATTGGATGTAATCTAATTTTCATGTTGGACCCAATTCAATTGTCCTTTGATTGTGACTAATTATTTATCACAGTTCTTCAAAGTTCTCTACATTATTTCTAGCTTTAGGTTACAAGTTTACATGTGGTTATGGATCTTAAATAGATTTTCCTTGACTTGCTCAAACTTAACTTTAAGGTTTGAAAGTTTTTGTAATGTCCTTTATTAGGTTGTGGCATTTTGAGGAACTTGCTCTAAAAACATGTTAATATGTCTCAAAGTTTTTGTGGAATGACTGGAAACTGGAACATGTTGAAATTTCAAAAACTATAGGTTTTCCATTTGTACAAGTTCAACTACAGGTTGAACATATTCAATTGATTTTGTAGCTGCATTTATAGGTTCTGTAATGGAAATTACAAGTTCAATAGATACAACAAGTTCAACTTGAATGTTATTAATTACCTTATATAGGTTGGTTTTAGGTTATTCTTCAATGTTGCCTTGAGTAATTGTTACATCAAGCTCTTTTCCTCCCCTACCTCCAATTTCATCTAAACATGTTTGCTCCTCATCCTCTTCATAATCATTAACCGATGATCCAAAAGTAGTCTTAGATTTCTTTTGTAGAGGTGAGGTAACAAGTTAAAAGGCTTAACATGTCCCTTGGTGTAAGCAATTTTGTTCGCATTTTTAATCAATGGGACTAATGTGTGGGTAACGGTGATGTTGTAGTCAAGTGTGCTAGTCTTTTCTCTTTCAAGAATTGCTCCTTAGTAACATGTTTAAGTGAAACTTATTGTTGTTGTACAACATGGCGCTCTTGATTGGTTAGTGATACAAATTCTTCTAGAGTATATGTTCTTGGTGAAGGCACCTCAGATAAAGGGAACCACTTCCCAAACAAAATGCTTAGGATAAGCCTTGAATAATAATTATTTTATTTGGTTTTACTAGAAACTAGATTAGTTGTTGTCTTTTTTTACGTTCAATCCAACGAGTTAATTCAACCAATAATTGCATTAACACTATAGAACACTAGTTAACAAGTTGCCCCTTGTTGGTTAAGTAAAAAAATAGCAATTCAATTGTTGAAATAAGCTAACTTTTGTCTCTGCTAAAGAATTTAAAGAATAGTTGCATATTTTGCATGAAATTCTTCTTTCATGTGCACTACACTCCACTACTCATTCTTAACAAAAGCATATGGTCCTACAATTATTTTGAAGGCAGTTTCAACATTTACTACTCCTTCCTTGGAAATTCCAAGTTGCTCATGAATTATTACCTGATCAATGATAATTTCTTGACCACCTACTCACCCTGGAATTCTTCCATCCTCCATTGCTTCCCAAGTTTGTAGGAAGTTTCATAACATGTCTTCTCTTAGCATTGTCCATTGCAAGTTGAACAAGTTCTCCAAACCAATTAATCTAGCCCATTTGAGTTCATTGGAGTCCACCTTCATCCATTGCAACATCTTTTGGCTCTCCTTTGCCTTGGACATTGGTTTCTTCTTAATAGGTTTCTCAACATGTTCTTTTATAGGCACTTTGCCTTTTTGTTTCATCATAGTTCTTGTTCCTGATCTTGGGCGTTGAGGAATAATGCTTGAAATAGGTCCCTCTTCAAAGAGTTCTTAGATAAATGCTTTTCCATTATTCACAAGTTGTTGCAACTCTTTCTCCTCCACATGTCTTAGTACAAGAAATAGTTGTGGTTGTTCTTCAACAATAGGTTGTTGTAACTTTCCCTCTTCCACAAATCTTAACGTAGGAACTAATTTTGAATTTTCCTCAACAACATGTTGAGGTTTAATCTCCACTTCTTCCTTTGAATTTGAAATAACAATGACTTGTGGTATTGGTTTTGTTGTAGACATAGTGGTTTTCCTTAGAAAGTTTAGTGTTGCCTCTAATTCCTCTTCCAACTCCCTATTTTATTTTTTTTGTTAAAAAAAATCAATATGTTTTGTTGTAGTTGCATGTTAAATAAGCAGTTTTACATAAATCGCTTTAGTTAATTGAACTTGTTTTACTTTCTCTTTTTCAATCTGTTCCCTCCTAAAAGCTTTAGCTTTTCTTTTAACCTCTTTTTATTTACTTTTCGTTTTAGCCTCTCTAAAGCACTCTCATTCGTGGCCCTTGCTAATATGGAAAAAATAAATAAAATGAAGAACGCAACGATTCTTTATATTGTTTTATGTAAAAATGACTATGGCTATGAATAGACATAATTTTTAAGGTTATAAACTCCTAAAAGGTAGACATCAATAAATGCCTTTCCAAACATGTCATTTGGATCATTACTCACCACTACATTATTGTTGTGAACATGCAGATTATGATAATGATGAACAAACACATTTGTTGTTTTAATGCTACCAAGTGTTGAATGATTAGTAACCGATTCAAATTCTATAGGTTGAAAATCTTTAATTTCAACCGGTAGTGGTACATGTTTTTTGGTTTGAATAGGTTTGTTAGTGACTAAGTCACCAAGTTTAACCAATACATGTTGCAAGGTTTTGTCTTCAATGAAAATGAATGGGTTCAACTTGTTGATCTTGACAAGCACTAGGTTAGGATCAAACTTATCAATGGTGACAAGTAAAGCGGTATTATTAAGCAAACAATATTGTATCCAACAAACCATTGTCTTTGAAATTTGGGAACATGTTTAAAAACAACCCTTGGAAACCAAAATACATAGTTTCCAAATTGAAACTCGGTCTCAATGAACCTGTTCTATGACCATAATGATATATTCCACGAGTTAAAAGCAACTAGATATTGTGCAATCGATATGTTTTCCTGTAGTTTCTTTAACTCATATAGTCAATTAATTAAGACTTTAACATGTTGTGGATCTCTATAGTCACTAAGTATAGATGGTAACAAATATTCTATAAGTAGTAATGGATGTAACCCATACACCAACTAAAAAGGGGTATGACCGATTCCAACTTTAGAAGTGGTTTAATATGAAAATAAGACAATGGACAGGTGCTCATCCCAATCATTTCTATTTTCATTAATTAGTTTGGTTAATAAGGTTCCAAAAACCTTATTGTAAACTTAGCATGTCCATTTCCTTGTGGATAATAAACAATAGAATTGGTTTGTCTAAAGATGAAATGGTCAGTAAGGTATCTAATCACATCATTGATAAAATGGATACCTTAATCAGTCATAATGGTTAATGGACATCCAAATCTCGTAAGAATGTGCTTGTATAAAAACTTGGCAATTATTACAACAATGTTAATGCAAAGTGCTCAGCCTTCCATCCACTTTGTTGCATAATTAGTGGCTATCAAAATGTACTAATTGCCTGACAATCTACTTGCAATTTAATAGGTCCAATAAAATCCAATCCTCATTTCTAAAAGGGTTCTTTAGGTAATGTGGTAATTAATTTGGCCAAATTTTGGGTCAACGAGTTATTTTGTTCTTTGACATTGATCACAATTTGATAGTATTCATGAATGTCTTGACTCATCATCAACCACCAATAACTAACATCAAAGATTTTTCGCACATTGATATTAAAAGAGAATGCCTTCTTGGAACGCCTCCATGTAATTCTTGCAAAAATATGGACACTTTTTTGGTTGTGAAACTCGATGAAACTTGCTATCTTGTCCAAATTTGTACAATTTTCCTTCTTGAAGCACAAATGGTTTAGCCCTTTGGGTTAATACTACCTTTGGGATGTTAAGTTTTTATGGCATCACTCCTTTAATAGGTATTCATACACATTCTATAACCATTAAGGTTATAAGGTAAACAAGTGAGCATCATAGGTTTGATTAGGTACTTCAACAGGTTCAGTCTAATTGGGTAATCTACTTAATGCATCTACCATTAGATGGGATTTACTAGGTTTATAAACAATTTTGAAATCATACTCCAAAAATAATAAGAGCCATCTAGTTAACCTACCATAAACATGTGGCTTGTTAACTAAATACATTAAAGCCATATGGTCCACATAGAAAGTAAACATGTTGCTTGACATGTAATGCTTAAATTTGTGTAAGGCATAAACCATAGTTAAAGCCTCTTTTTTTATAGTAGTATAATTTTTCTCTATAGAATTAAGCAGTCTTGATGAATGCATAACAAGTTGATCTATTTAAGGTTATGGGCCAATATTGCCCCGACTATTAACTAAAACAAATTAGTGTGAACATGAAACTCTAGTTCCTAGTTAGGACTGATAAGTATATAGGCTTGAATGTACTAGTTTTTAATATCCTTCCAAGTAGTTTCATTCATCAATCGATTCAAACACTTTAACTTTTTTAAATAACTTGGTGATTGGGGCGATAATGGATGCAATTTTTTTGATGAAACATCTGTAAAATTGGGCCATTCCTTTAAAGATTCAAATCTCTTGGGGTGTTTTAAGTATTGGCATTTTGATTAAAGCCTCTATCTTCTTAGGATCAGGTGTCTTCCCCTTTTTAGAGATTATAAATCCTTAAATAGTTCCAAAAAACCATAAATGCACTTTTTTTGGACTCAAACTAATGCCATACTTTTTGCATTTAATAAAAAAAAAAGTTTTTTCAAATGAATGGACAGGTCATTAAAAATAATAAAATCATCTACAATGATTTTCATGAACACATCAATTTACTCATAAAAAGCTTTGGTGATTGCCCTTTGATAAGTAGGTGGTCCATTTTTTACCCCAAAAGGCATTACAACCCTACAAAGGCCCCCTAATCAATAATAAAGGTGGTTTTGTATTGGTCTTTTAATGTTATGGAAATTTGATTGTCGCAACCCTAGCCTTAGGCTCACAACTAAGGCAAGAGCTTGCGAAGGTGTGAGCTAAGAGGGAAGCCCAGAGGTCACATTTCATGTTATGGGAGTGCAAGAGAGTGTGAGGGAATGAACCTTCACACTCCCAAGTGAACTCCCATTTTGGGAGTTGGAGTCCTAGTGGACTCCCAAATTTTCAGGGACCAATTGTAAAGGTCAAAAATCATTAAATTGAAAAGTTATTTATATCATTGGAAAGCTCTTGGAACGTAAATGTCCAAAATGGGCTCACATGACCCATTTGGACACTTAACACCCAATTTATAACTAAAAGAAGGGTCAAAAATCAAATTGGCAATTTTAGTCTTGACCACTAAAAGTCAAGAATCACCCCGACTTTCTTGTGTGCAGGTGGTATGCAACATACCATTAGAAATCTCTTGACAAGGGCTACAACTTTGCTTTAGACCTCATCTCAATTAGAGGTTTTCACGTAAAGTTATGGGCCCCCAAAGTTGTGAGAGTCTCAAATGTGGGAATTTCGAGACTCCCACTTGGGAGTCCCGGGACAAAATGACATTTGAGTGCTGGTCCCATGGTCAGGCACAAAGTATACTATAAGGGGAAAAGGTGGTGGCTTTCCCCAAGTCCGAGATGTGGTGAATCTTGTGAGTCCGAATTTGCCCATGATTTGTCCTAGCACCAAAAGTGTTCCAACTATGCACTAACCAACTTGTTGTTTGGTTTTGTGTAAGTATGTGTGAAAGTGATTGTTTGTCATTCTTCCTAGTCCCATCTTGGAGCTCCAACATGCTCCTTTACCCCCAAAATGCTACGAGCTAGGGAACGTGCCCCAACTCTTGACTTTTCCGTTGTTTTCATCTTAGATTCACATTTGAGTCTATCAAGGAGCTTGGGAATGCGTCATTAATGGTATCCAGAAAAACCATTTGAAAATGTATAAACCTCATGTCCAACTACAATGTTGATAACCTCATTAATAAAAGGTAACGGATATGGGTCCTTTCTACATTAAGCTTTCTAAAGTCCACACAAATTTTGAGTTTCCCATTTTTCTTAAGCATTACAACTATGAGTGATAACAAAATAGGCTCTTCAATAAATTTAATAAAACCTACAGCAAGTAATTTGTTAATATCCTATTTAACAATGGTTGCATCGTTAGGGTTTAACAAGTACTTTACTTGATGAACAAGTGGTATCGATTTATCTAACTTAATTTGATGTTGAAGCTACATCAAGTGGTGTCACAACCCTAGCTTTGGGCTCGTAACCAAGGCAAGGGCTTGTAAGGTTGCGGGCTGAGAGGGAAGCCTGGAAGTCACATCTCATGCTCCCGAGAATATAGGAAAGTGTGAGGGAATGAACCTTCACACTCCCAGGTGAATTCCAGTTTTGAGAGTTAGAGTCCAAATAGACTCCCGAATTTTCAAAGAGCAATTGAAGGGGTCAAAAACCATTGGATTGACAAGTTTATTATATCATTGAAAAGCTCTTGGAATGTAAATGTCCAAAATGGGCTCACATGACCCATTTGGACATTTAACACACAAATTATAATTAAAAGAAGGGTCAAAAGTCAAATTGACAATTTGATTCCCAACCACTAAAAGTCAAGAATCGCCCCAATTTCCTTATGTGGAGGTGGTGTGCCACATATTGTTGAAAAGCTTGTGATGAAAGCTACAATTTTGGTTCAAACCTCATCTCAATCGGAGGTTTTCACACAAAGTTATGGGCCCCCAAAGTTGCGGGAGTCCCAACTTTGGGAATTCCAAGACTCCCTTGAGAGTCTCGGGACAAAATGACATTTGGTTGCTGGTCCCATGGCCAAGCGCAAAGTATATTATAAAGGGGGAGGTGATGACTTCCCCCAAGTCCGGGCCGTGGTGAGTCTTATGAGTCCGTGTTTGCCTGTGATTCGTTCGTGCCCAAAAGTGTTCCAATTACACACTAACCAAATGGTTGTTTGGTTTGTGCAGGTTTGTTTGAGTAATTGAATTTATTGTCAATATTCCTAATCCCATCCTGGAGCTCTAGCACGCCCCTCTACCCTCGAAGTGTTATGAGCCACGAAACACACACCAACTTCTCCTTTCATTGTCTTCACCTTTGGACTCGCAGTTGAGTCCATCAAGGAGCTTGGGGGTGCATCAAGTGATATCCCCTTTGAATCTTCATAAATCCAGGCAACGTTCTCCTTGAACTCCTTTAACAATTCAATTAGTTGATAATTGTTAACAAGTTCCAAATCTACATTGATTTTAACTTGTTGCAAGTTTTTTTCAAAACCCAAATTGATATTGGTCAATTGTTCTTCTTTAGTGGTAGTTCATTTCGCAATGCAAAGGTTTTGAACTTTGATTTGAGCAAGCATCTTGTTAATCTCCATTTCTCTAACTTTAGGTTGGAAAAACATCTTTGATAAATGTTGTTGGAAAATATCAAGGGGTATAACTATCTTAACATGTTATACATGTACCGATTTGATAGGTACATCAGAGAAAACATGTGGCTTAGACATAGGTTCAACATGTTTATTAACTTGTTTGACAAAATTCAAACTTGGCGATGTAATCAACTTAAGATGTTGATTTGACCAAATTGATGTAAGAACAACTATGGTTCCTATTGAAAACAGTCATGGTTTTGTGGCAAACATCAAATCTTCCTTTTCGTCATATATTCTAGAATGGAAATCATAACAAATTAATATTTTTGGACACTTGGTTGGTGCTCCAAGTTTTTTAGTAACAAGTATGGTTTTAACTATATCGACTCCTTGTATAATGATAGTGTTGTCGCCCCAATTGTGATACACTTTAACATCCTTTGGCCAAGGACAACCTAATAACATATAGTAGTTGGAATCTAACACACTACTTTGAATTATAAGAAAAGTCACTACATAGGGATTCCATGAACAAGAATTTTAAAATCCTTAATCAAACCTAAGGGTTTTACCATGGTTTGATCAGCCATATGCAAGTTATAAAGTGCAAGTTTTGGTTTTGAAAGACCTAATTGTACCCTCAATTTCTCCATAATAATATTAACTCCAGAACCACCATCTAAAAGCACATTTTCAATGAAGTTCTTCCCTACTTGAACTTATATTACTGCCATTTGATGGCCAATGGCAACTGATGCAACTGCTAATTATGGTAAAGTAAGTTTTGATGGTATTGGGTTAAAATGTAACCTTTGATATTAAGAATTGCTTGTAATAATTATTTTAAGTTTAATGTATACTTGGTGTCCAAGACTTGTTTACTGATATCCCTTATAATTTTTTTAAAATATTTTATGTAATAACTTATTCTAAAATGACAGGTTGTTGATTCACTTCATCAATTTGATTTATTTCAACTAGTTGAATTGTGGCAGGATTATTAGGTAATCCAACCCAATTACTCTACAATCAACCTTCATTAATGTTGGCAGGTTGTTTTCCAACCCCATTATGTTGTAAATGTTTAATAATTTCAATGAACAAATCTCGTAAACACTCTTTTTGTTGCCATTTTTCAACCCCTTTGGCTTTAACCAACTCCCTCTCCTTGAACACTTGCTATTTTGACTGTTGACTGCAAGTGGCAACATCAACTATTACATTAACTAACACATTGTTGATTTTAGGTGGTTTAAATGTTGTTGTGGCATTAAAATTAATAAGTTTAGTTTTAAATATGTTTTCTACCTCAAATTTTCGAGGGCATTGTCCTAATCTATGTTCTACACGGATAAATTATATAGGGATAATGACAGGTATTTTTCTTGGTTTAACAAGTTGGGTTTTAATTCCTACTATAAATTTTGTATACTTAACTATAACGATTGGCACAACTGGTACTTCTTTTTTCCTATTATGACATGTTTCCACTAAATGACTAATTTTACCACAATTGATACAGGTTCATGTCGACTTAATTGTCATAGCATGTACTATAGGTTTCACCCCTACATTAACTTTTGGTGTGGTTAATATAACATTATAATTCATATTAACATGTCCATTTTCCTTACATATTACAGCAACTTCCTTGTGTTCAATTAAGGTATTTTTGTTTATACTTGTAGATGTTAATCTTAGGTAAAGTAATAAACCTACTTTAAAAACAATGGTGAGAAAAACATATGTTGTTTTAAATTGTAGATAATTAGTTAATTTCAACAAACATTCATAATGAACCTCAACACATTTGTTGATTTGTTGTTATATGTTTCGTAATTGTATATAAACCTCTTCATCATTCTTCATTATTCTAAATCGCTTGCAAAATGTTTATTCCAACTTTTTAAAAGTGAAGTTTAGATAAAAGTTCTTCCCATTCAAAAATATTATTTCTAAGAATAAAACCAAATAGGTTGATGATGTTAGCCTCCGCTATTTCACCATTAGCTTTAATGGCCTTATTGAATACTCTGATGCGAGCATCTGGATCGGTGTATTTGAAATAGGTTGGGTATTATAGCTTCATGTATGGCAACTTGGTTGTTGGTTTTAAAATAGGTTGCATAACATGTGGTTGATACCATGGTGGTATGAACATGCACAGGTCAAATGCTAGCCATCCAAAAGATCCAACATGTGGATTAAAAGATGGCTCTCTATGCAAATCTCCTTTAAATGAACTTCTTCTAGGTGAGTTTTCAAATTATCCTCCATCCAATGGTTGGTGAGTAGAACCTTTGGGTACATAAGTTGGTAAACTAGTAATAACATGCACAATGGTTAGAATCAATGCAGTAACAAGTTACTAAGCAAGTTGTCTATCCTTGTTAATCATTGGTTGAACAATTATAAGAAATTGATTTCCAACAAAATTTGGTATATATGTTGGCGGTACAAAAGGTTGTTCAAGTACTAAGTACACATTCCCATGTACATAACTTGTATAATTCTTGAAGATTGAGGAATCAAGTCCTTTTGTTCAAATTGGATTTGTTAGATACAAACTAGGATCTAAAGGCACAAAAGGGGGTATGATATTGTACCCATCTAAAAATAAAACAATGGTTAATCAATTTTTTTTTTATCCTCCTAGTTCATCAATTATGCCCTCATTTCCAAACACATCATTAAAAAAACACACACATCCTTCAACAATAAAGGCAATATTGTCCTTGGGCGGTACCATTAGAACATGACACCTTGATTTTCCTATACCCATCAAACTTGAAAAAATGATTGGAAATGCTTAAATAAATATTTTCATACTTTTGTTAATGAATAAATTTATTAACTTCCATAGATTTAAAATTTTCAATAATATCAATAATATGTGTATTTTTATATTCATAATCATTGCATTTAGAAAAAAATAAAATCATAAAGTTGGTTCCTTTCCTTTAAACTTTTTGGTCAAAAACATAAATTTGAAACATGATTTGAGAATTTTCTTGGGAATTTTTTTCCTAATGTATTTTGAATTCATTTTATTTTTATATTTTATTAGGAAATTAACTAAGTAAATATAATTTAGTTATGAATTTTCAAATTTAAGGCTATTATTTTTGAAGGGGCCATTTTAATTAAGAATACACAATTATAACATTTTTCATTTTTTAAATTCCAAAATAAACTTTAAGCAATACATTACAGCATGCAATAAATAAACATAAGAAAATGAAAATTTATAATTGTGAAAAAAAATAAAGAAAAAGGCTTGAAAAAATGATTTGACCAATTTTGGTTCCTTAATCATTCCTTGAGGTGGTTCCTAGTGGTACCACATTGAAAATCTATAAGAATTTTAATGAGTTAGTTACTAGAAAAAACCAAAAGCCAAGAGAACCACAACACAACATCTTTTGCGCAACAAAAAAATGGTGTCACAAGGAAGAAATTGTTTTTTGCACAAAAAAATTTGTCTTCTACACCAAAAAAAAAACAAGTGTTTGTAGTGCATAGAAAAGAAAAAACAACTAGCCTTTGTAATGCATACAATAGCAAATATTTTGGCACTATAATAATTTAAATGTAAACCCGGCCTAATTGCCAACACAAAGACAAAAGAGGCCAAAGTGAACTAACACCCACCAATGCACCAACGTGGATGGATGGTGCATTGCTAGATTTTCTTTTCTATCCCTATGCCATCCCATGTTGATTTTTGTTTTCCCTTTTTCAACCTTAATTTTTTTTTTTTTTTTCATCTTTTTTTTTTTCTTTCCTTTTTTTTTTTTTTTTTTTTTGCGACTTTTTTTTTTCCTTTTCTTTTTTTTTTTTTGCGTTTTGAAACTTTTCCCACCCACCCACCTACTACCCCCCACTACCCCCCATCAACCTATTCACTTATATATTTAAATTAAAAGTAAACTCTTCCCCATCTACATGTTCACTAATAAATTAAAAATGTGATGCTCTCGTCCCCACCCACCTACCCACCCCCCATCTATTTATCTACCTACCAACACTTTTGGTAGGTACCTACCAAACCCCACTTGCAT
>Ga0209208_10005789_pt1 | contig 17133 bp, 10 predicted proteins | sample S1TSphfallax_3_FD_187694 | JGI IMG/M metagenome (GOLD analysis project Ga0209208, IMG submission 187694) | Host-associated microbial communities from peat moss isolated from Minnesota, USA - S1T2_Fd - Sphagnum fallax MG (SPAdes) (version 2) | ecosystem: Host-associated > Plants > Peat moss >...
ATATTTTCACTTGAGAAAGTCGCATTTCTAATTATTGCTTTTCTGCTTTGAACTCTCTTCTAAAACTCTCCCTCTATAACGTTCTTCTATAATTCCCTTTTACAGAGCTTCAACTTTTCTGAAACCTTCCTCATGCAAGACATCATATTTTCAACCCCCAAACCTTAATTATTCCAAAAGAGAAGAAAGCCATGCAACACAATAAAAATATTAGGCATCATAAAAAATTAGCCCAATTCCCAAAATTTCAGCTCAAGGATAGTAATTTCCTTAAATTCAGGCATATCAAACTGATGATTTCTAGAAAATTCAACATTTCCAAAAAAATTAATTACCACTAAACTTGAGAAGGTACTACAATATAGACCTACCTTTGTTATTATCCATCTATATTGAATCCATAAATCTTGTTGAAGATGATGAATCCGCTTCCAAGATTTAACTAAAGGATTTTAAACAAAATAACTTGAAATAAGTCCCTCATCACCTTCACATCAAATATTTCTTTTTTCGTTAAAAAAATCTGTCTTTTTATGTATAATGTTTTTTTAAAATTAAATACTGATTTGTGATGCTACAATCCACATATTTATCCAACTCTTTGGTTTTTGAACTCTCTTCAAGACCAAGAGTTGGACTCAAATGTTAAGTACATTCAATCAATTCAAGGCTCCACATTCTAACAATTTCATTGGCAACATAAGTTTTTAATTTCACATTCATGAACAAAGCATATTCCACAGACCCTATATGTTTGTGTATATTTTCTACACTGACTGCAACAATTGTTTGTATACAGATTTATACATATGATTTTAAAATGGGGGCTGAAATATTTCTTGCATAGAGTAGGTAACTACTAGGCCCTAAACCCTATACCCTACCGACTGTAGCTTCCATTTGATGTTGGAAATTGGCAAAATCTAAGGACCCAGTCTCCCAAATGGCATGCAATAGAATTTTCAGTAAAGCAAATCAAACATGGGGCTGGAAACTCGTGTTTGCCCCATATGCAAGGTGAGATTAGAAACATGATGGTAAAAAAAAAATAGTGTCACGACGAGGGATAAAACTCATTTTCTCACCCAAACTCAGAATGAAATGAGTTCCATGCCGAGTTTTTGTACTCATCTCAAGGCGCATGCTCCTTTGTGTCATTTCAATCAGCATGAGCGCAATTGTGTGGTCACATTGCTACTCCAGTGAGCAAGTGAGCTCTTCACACTCTTGTTTTTTTTTTTTTTTTTTTTTTTTTTTTTTTTTTTGGTAGTGCTTAGTTGAAGTGGACAACAACAAGAGGAGGTCGTAGTGCATACATAGTTCACAGCCCCTCATCATCTTAGCCCCTTTTTTTCTGCTTTACAGAGAGCTTTTCTGAAGTGCAAAAACATAGAACCCAACTTTTGCAGCTAGCTTTCTCAACAATCAGAAGTAATCTTGAGCTTTTTATTCCAACAAGAAGCCAATGGTTCCACAATTGCAGCATAGCACTTGTGTGAGCTTGAAGGAGAAGCTTGCTATAAGATGAGACTACAATTAGCATAATTACAAGCACAAGTTCTGGTTGTCAATAGAAACATGCACTTGAGGATTAATATTGTGACATAAAAATGGTGCAATGAAGAAGATGAACTTGAAACTCCTTGAACAGAAATCAAGAATACAACTAGTTTCCTCCCTTCTGATGACCGTAACCAGACAAGGAAGTTGTGGTGTGCAACTCACTCCTCCCTCCTATTTTCCCCTCTTTTGTTTCATTTTTGGTGCTTCATTGCAAAAGACCACAAACCCATGTTGGGTTTTCCCTTTCTTTTGTTTTATTTATTTATAGTGCTTCATTGCAGAAGACCATGGTCTCATGTTGGGTTTTCCCTTTTGGGGTTTTTTGTTTTGGGTGGACTTTGTGGAGGAGAAGCGAGAAGGGTTGAGGAGCCAAACAAGAGGCCAAAGTAGGGGCTAAAGATAGCCCCAATTTAAGGAAAACTCTAATGAATTGTGGGTATTTTTTGGTTGGCCTTTTCACTAACATTACAGCTCTAACTTGATTTGATTTGAGCAAGAAAGCTATGAGAGAAGGCTATCTATCTCTTGTTGGAAGAGTGATGTGAATTATGCCAATGTAACAACTCCTTTTTTATTTTTATGTGTATCTTTACATGACTTGTGAGGATTAAGTTTTTGTTGTCAATGTGATAGTTATGGACTCAACACAGGAGACGGTGATTATGAGTGTCATTAGTCAACCAAACATGTGTAACTATGAAACTTAAGACCATTGCTAAGATCCACAAGTATAAAACGTTTCATGAAAGGCACCATTTTATTTCAATGGCCACGGAGGTGCATGGCACACATAAAACGTGATATGGATCATTTCATCAAAAGAATGTGCTTGTTTTTTCCACAATAGACGATTGAGAGATTATTTATCCTTATCTTTTTGCATCCAGTTTTTCAGGCAATGTGTAGTATTTCTTTTCAACACGCTTTAGCCCCTGTTATAGAGAGGAAGATCATGTTAACGAGAGATACTTGTTTTAAAGCTCCTATTACTATTAGATTTCATGATTTGCATGCAAGCGACATTGAAGGGGCTATGAATGAAATAACTTCCGACCATTGAAGGGACTAGCTCTCTCCCTTCTTTGATTCTTGCGAGTTGCACGTCTTTTGACCTTTCTTTGGCTTTCCCTTTTGTCTTTTGTGTGATGGTTCCGACCATCAATTTTTATTGTTTTTTTTGGATTTTGAGGGATCTCCCCCAACAGAAGAACCCTAAGGCATTATGCCAGAGGAGCTCCCCCAATTTTATATGTTCCCATGGAAATATTTCTTTTTTATGAAACAGGAGAGAAAGGAAGAAATCAAAAGTGAGTTGTTTACATAATGGGAGGTTCGAGTACTCCTAAGATTTGGGAACATCCTTTGGGCTCCTGCCCTTGGGTGCCGCTCCTTCAGGAGTATGCAAGGAGAATGCAATTGTACTGGCACCTCCCCTACAACAAAATGAGTCAAGTTTTGTGGAACCGGGTTAGGACTTTAGGGCCACCCAACTTCTGTCTCAACACTGGAGCTCAGAATTTTCTAAATTGGAAGGTAGCAAGTAGCCTAACTGGCAGGTCACATTCCATTACGTAAAATTTCTCAAAAAGTTATAAATTCCATATTTCATTGCTGAATGCATTTTGAAGAGTTTCTTATTTCCGTTTTCTGATGTAGTATCATTAGCATCTCTTTTTAGTATGGGAGTGTATTTTATGCTTCTATTAGTTTGTTGGGGGTAGCAACCCAATTTCATTTTTATTTTTGTAAAATCTCCCTGAAGGAGCCACTTTGATTGGCCCATCACCAATTTTTCTTGAAACATTGTGCACTCCCAAAATAGAAGCACATAGGTGCTTACCTATGACTGGTCTTCATATTTTATATATATATATATAGGGTTCAACTTTGGTGAAAGCATATGGGATAAAAATGTGGTGCTACTGGGAACATCTTGGGGAACTTGATGGGAACACATTGGAAACAGGAAAATAAACAGCAAAATCCCACACTTCCCTAAACCCAAAAGCAAAAAAACCTGGGCCATCTTGAGTGCATGTTGAGCCTTCTCATTGGCTGCATGCAAATTTTTTTCTTAAATTTTTTTTTACCATTTTCATCCTAGGGTTTAGGAAATAAGTGTAGAAAACTGGTGAAAAACTGTGTTGAAATGTGACCAAATTTTGTCAAAAACTCCACAAACTTCTTGCCAAAAAAAGGGGGAAATATTTACTTTGCAAGGTTGATTTTTTAGCAAAACATTGCCACCAGAAATTGAATAAAGAAAATATTGAAACCCCAAAAATCAGACCGTGTGATTAAGTGTTTGCAACTAGCTAGCTTGACCTGAGAAATAGCCTTCATCAAGATCATGGTGGTGAGTAGCAAAGACTACAGATCCCACCCACCGATCCCATATTACTGCTGGAAAGTTCATGAAACAAGTTTCCCTTGGCAACTTATCAGTCTATCTCTCAGAACAATAATGTTGCCTCTCATCAGACATTCCCTAGGTTTCAGATCCCCACCAGATGTTGCAATGACAAACAATATTGTGTATGTGGGAGAAACTTGAGTGTGATCTTGCAATGACAAGCAATCTTGAGTAGGTATGTGCGAGAAACTCAAGTGTGATCTTGCAATGACAAGCAATCTCGAATATGTGGGGTAGAAACTTGAGTGTGCAACCCAGGGAGGAATTATGATCAACCCCAACAGCACCACAATCCTTGCTATCTCCCCCACCAAAACTGAGTTTGTTGTGATTGCTACAAACTGCAATTCATGGAACAAAATTTTGTTTACTAATTAATGCATGGAGACCAAAGAAAGAAAGTACATTGCATTGTTGCAAAGGATGTAACATTTTCACCAGTGTTATGTAGTTATTTGATAGATTTTTATTTATTGGCATTGCCTACCCAAGGCAAGGATTTTGTGTTTAGATTCATTATAGAGTATAGTACATTAAGAGATTTTGGCCCCTAGGTAATAATAGGTCTAGGTTTATATGAGGATTTTTGAAAGATCTGCTACTTTGGCTTGTGTTGAAACTTGAGATAAGTTATAGAGTTATAATATCTTGAAGGATTTCGGTTTCTTTTTTAAGAGGATTTTTTGAAGATTAGGTATATTTATGCATGGTGAAATATTTGAGTTTCCGTAATTCTTCTTTTGCCTTAAGATACTTTTTAATGTACATAAATGGCAAGGCCACATTGGCAACACACCCCTTGTTATTTATCTTGAGTCCAGGTCAAAAGCAGTGTTGGCTAGTTATTTAGAACACACCTCATTAGTGAGTTTTTTGAAAGCCGAAAGACAACCTACCCACCTGATACATATGCTTTCTGTGAACCAACAAAACCCTTGTGGGCAGCTTGGTATTGAATTTTCAAACCTTAATAACCTACCCAGATGGTTGGAATTTCATCCAGGTAAGTTATCAATCCTAAAACCCTATGTATTCACAAGGTATGCATTTGCATAACCATCAATTATTACCAAATATAATTGAGTAAATTGATAACCATGTGTATTACTTTGACACTGAAATTTGATAACCGATGTCGATTACATAGGGTATCAATATCACATAGCCCCTGCTAGGCTATTATTGGTATGAGGTTGGTATTCCCTCAGATCATACCAGCCTGGTCGGTTCTTTGATACTAGGTTTAGTACCAATCCATATGCCAGGGTTCAGGCGTGGTAACCGCCCAACACTGGTCAAAACCTTATATTGATTTTTCAGTCTGGGTCCAGGTAAGGACAAATGAGTTCAAATGATTGTGAGTTGGGGGCAGGGTAAATAGTCAAATAATGAATACCGGCATCAGGCAATTACTAGAAATCGCACCAAATAACCGGTGGTTCTCAGGGAGATTGTATGATTCAGAAAATTTTCAAAAAAAAAGGGCAAATATATATATGAGACCTATGTATTGTTGCAAATTTTAGATGTCTAAAACCCTAAACCAATCTAAAACATCTAAAATTTAATCTAAAATTTAGAAAATTGAAGCTAGATCCTATAACTACACACGTGATCAAAATCCAAGTATTATTCAAGTAGTGCGAAGCAATGCATTCAATCAAAATCATGCATATCTTATATCTTCAACATGACTCTCTTTTTTGCTACAAGTGCCTATAATTGACTTGTAAGCTTTAGTTCAATTGCAATCTCATTTCCATGGTGCATAACATCACCTTTACTTAAACCTTTGTTTTGTAATACCTACCCAACTCATCAATACAAATATTTTATACCTATGACATACCATGTTGTCACCACTTTTTAAATTGAGGTCATAACATCACACATTAATTAACCGCCCCACTATGTTTAGTTGGAAAACCAATGTCTCCCCTTTCTTTGTGTCAAGGTTAGAGGTTGAAGCTTTTCTTACAAGGTCCTTGGGAGGTTTCAAGGTTTTTGGATACTAATTTCCTGTCATTGATTTGGGATCCAAATGTTTTGTATGTTTAAGTCAATTATTTTTTATATACTTGAGCCATTCTAAAACTGTTTGACAAGTTTTTTTATTTTAACCTCTCAAAATCTTATGGTAGAATTTGGCATAAAAATTAGAACAATATCATAAGAATGACATGGCTCCTATTTAAGTGTCAAAAGATGCCCAATATAATTTCAAATTCTAATTACCTACTTAATTAGTTTAGACCAAATGTGTGGTAGGCAGATTCATTTATGGGCTTCATTTTTTATTTTTTTTGCCTTGGGTGAACTTGCACCTACATTGGTACCATGGTAAATAAAAACCTCAAAATTAAAATTTGGGTTGCATTTTAATATTATGCACCACAAGGGGTGTGGACAATGTTTTAAATTATTTTTTGAATTTTTGAAAAATCACAAGGGGAGCACAATAATTTGTATCGTTAATTTATTTTTGGCAATATATTTCATTATTTGTAAATTTTTAATAATATTTTTAATACAAATTGATGATGTTTCAAGTGTTTTTTTACATTTTACGCTCAAAACCTATTTGTGAACAATTTTTATTTTTTTCAAACATCTTTTTTTCATATCAAAGGTGCATCATTCTTTTTCAAATTAAAAAAGGGTCTCAATATTGATGATTAAATTAATTCCATGACTTGAAAAATTTTAATTCATTTTTACAACACATTTTGACACTTTTGGTTCAATTGTGTTTTTTACCTTGAAATTTTTGAATTTTGAATATGTGTCACTAACAAAAAAAAAAAATCATTTCTATGTGACAAAGAAGCATGGATAATATACATTAATATAAAATCAAGGTTTAATTATATATATATATATATATAGCACACAATTATAAAATGAATATAAAAAATGCAAAAGTTAGGATAATAGATGAACACATCAATGCCAATGTATGTCATCCTTGGCTCCTTTTATTTTGCTTGGACCCATTATGAATATCTTGTCATGTTGATTTTTATAGTGCTTACATAATAATTGCAATGTTTTTGGCCCTTGATTTCTGACATTGTTTAGCATTTCCAAAATGTTTTATTTTTACACATTTGCACTTCTTGCTATGAAATGATTTTTGGGTATTCGAGTGTAGAAAACATACCAGCATTTTGCACTTCGATTGTTAAAGGGTGACAACTTGTATGACCTTATGACACCCACCAAAAGTTCTATGGGGGTGTTTAATGTTATTCACAACAACTCTTCATTACTACCAAATATCAAAGTTGAGTGACCCAACATCCAGGAATGCACCAACCTTGTTTCCTTGTTTTGGAGGCCATCTAATGGATGAACCCCAACTCTAGGCCCCCATTCCACCTAGGATGCCATTTTTTTTCTTACCTCCCTTTTGCTACCCCCTTACCCACCCAAACATGGAGTTTTCTTATTAAAAAACTTTCATTTTGATACCCACCCTACACCCCCTCTTACCCTACACCTTGAACCTAAACCCAGGATGAGCACTATTGTTTCCATATTAATCAATGATGTGGAGATGTTTTCCTCTTGAAATTTGATATGAAGTTTCTTACTTCTTTTGGGGGCAAATGATGACAATGATGAACGTTGGCTCATCATCATTGTCTCATTTCTTATTTTTTGGTTTGTCATAACAAGAGGAGGCCAAGCACATTTTTGTAGAAACTCAGAGTTTTAATTAAGAATGAACCACACAGGTGGATCCAAATCATTACACAGAGGGTAAACTAGAGAAGAACAAATTCACTAATTTAGTAACCAACTACTTACCAACTTACTAATCTAACAACCTAATCAGTCTTGATTGGTCCTTAATCATCATTGTTGATCTCATGCACACTAAACATCTATGTAGTTAGGTGTGAATCATATGGAACTTCCTACACTCCCTTGCACACCCGACTTCTATAACTTGCTAATTTATAAGATTGTTCATGGCAATGTGATGAACTTCAACATGCTCCCCTGGTCACTGATGCCTCTTTTGATTATAGCATATCGCACACTTTGTCCAAATAATGAAGTTATCCATCAAAGTCAGCCCTCTTGTGGAGGCCAAGCCATGCTCTGTTTTCTTCAAAAATTACTCTACTTAGAGATTTTATCAACATGTCAGCATTATGTTCTTTCGACCTCACAAATGTCAAGTCCACTTTATTTTTCTTGACTTGGTCCCTAATGTAATGACAATTGCCTTCCAAATGTTTTATTTTTGCATGAAAAACATGATTCTTGGAGATTTTAATACTACTTTAATTATCAGAAAATATTGTCAGAGGTTTCTCGCATGGAAAACCTATCTCCCTTAGAATGTTTTTGTACTAGTTAGCCTTTCTTGTTGCTTCATTCATGGTGCAATATTCTACTTTAACACTCGATGGAACAACTTCATGTTGAAGCTTACTTTTCCAAGAAGTAGGTGCAGTTCCAAGGGAGAAGACATAACCAAAGGTGGATTTTCTTTCATCCAAATCTCCCTAATAATCACTATTGGAGTAACCGTGTGGCACAACATTTTCCCCCAATGATAGAGCAAACAAAGATCTGTAGTATGCTTGAGATACCAAAAAACTATGAGTGCAACCTTAAGGTGAAGAACTTGGGGTTTGATCATAAAACGAATGCACATGCCAATTGCAAACGCAATGTCACATCAAATATGGGTTACATGAAAGAGTTTCCCAACAACACAACAATAGTATGTTCAATCAACAAAAGGAACCAACATGTTGGTTCTAAACAACAAGCCCGATTATATTGGAACTAGATTGGGGATGTAATCATCAAGACTGAAATTGAACAAACATTTAAGATTGTACCACTAATGAGAGAGAAACACACCAAGGGTGGTGTAGAAAATTTCTACACCCAAATATCGTGCAAATGATCTTAGTAAAGACATATCAAATTGAAAACAAAGTTCATCACAAACCCACTTTAACTTGGCATTGTGATTGCGAACGAGCATAAGGTCATCTACATAAATGGCAAGTGCAAGTATTAGACCATCTTTTTGAAAGATGTATGGACTAGGATTAGCTAAATAAGGAATTAAGCCGGTTTTTTGAAGAAAAACATTTATTCTTTCATGCCAAGCTTGAGGGGATTGATGCAACCCATATAGTGTTCTCTCTAATTTACATACCTTATGTTCAAAACTTGAAACAATAAAACCACAAGGCTACTTAACATAGACATCTTTTTTAATTTGACTATTGAGGAAGGCTGCTTTTAGATCCATATGTAAAATTTCCCAACCATGTTGAATGGCTAGTGAAACAAGACAACAAATTGTGCTCCACTTTGCAACAAAAACAAATGTTTCTTGAAAATCCAATCCATGTCACTATTCAGTTCCGTAAGCAACCAAACAAGCTTTATACTTCACAAGGGTGTTGTCACTACTAGTCTTGAGACGATAAACCCACTTGGTTGACAAAAGTCAACAACCATTTGATAAATATGTTAAGATTCATGTTTCATTATGTGCCAAATAACAATATTTTTGTTCCATTGCATTAATCCAATGGGGGTTTTTGGTAGCCTCTTGAAAACGTTGGGGTTCATCATTAGTTTCCATTAGATTTTTGAGCTCCTCAACTATCTCAACAACATTGAGATATCCTTGCAAACTAGTAGAAGGAATGTGAACATGTCTGGATTGATGAATATAAGGTTCAAGAGTTGGATAATTAATAGTAGTAGGCATTGCAAAATCAATAACAATAGAATCAAGACTTGGGGATGGTGCATCTTCAAGATTAATAGTAGGAGTTGCAACATTGATGGCAATAGGTAAACCATTTCCAAGTGTTGATGGTTGTTCACCATCTCTAGGTGTCAATGGTTGTTTCAAGTTATCAACTATATTTAGATTGATGCATTTACAGCGTACATACACTTGCAATGATTGTTGAACTATAGTCACCTCTTGACGTTGAACATGTTCCATGGTCAAATCAGACAAACAATGTGATGTAGCAGTTGTCGGTGGGTCAATGATTTCAATATCCACATAGTGATTTGAAATTTGTTCAAGGAAACAAAAACCTTGGAACTTGAGTCAATGGGTGAATGCCAAAAATTTTGCTCATCAAACTTGAATGTTGCGGGAAGTTGGATGATAATATCTAATTGCCTCAAACTCATTAAAATAGCCAACCATAATGCATTGCTTGCTCTTTGAATCCAACTTGGTTCGCTACTCATCAAGTTCATGCACATACACAACACAACTCCAAACCTACAAATGTTCTAACTTGGACAAAACTTTAAACAATTTCTAATACATGGTCATCCCATTGTTAGCTCTCGTGGGTGATCGATTTGTAATATAATTTGCAATGTTAACCACATTAGCCCAAAGAAACCTAAGGGTTTGTGCATCAAGCACCATCAAATGAGCCTTCTTAAGAAGTGTACGATTCTTTTGTTCCAAGACTCCATTGTGACTTGGTATGTAAGCTTGAGTCAGTTCATGGGTGATGCCTACTTTAGTGCAAAAGGTGAAAAAATCTCTTAAAACATATTCTCCCTCATGATCGTTACATAGAAGTTAGAACCAACAACTTAAGGGGAATAAATTGAAGCTCCACTTTGGCACAAAAGTTTTTACATGTTTGTAATACTTCAAACTTTTGCTCAAGAAGTATAGGCATGTGAAATGGCTAAAATCATATGTGAAAGAAATGAAATGATGAGCACCACCAAGAGAAGCAAGATGAATCATGCCATAAATATTTGTATGGACAAGTGCAAGCGGGCTTGTTGCACATCATTCAACAATCTTAATAATGCACTCATGTGATTATAATTTCCCCTCCATATAGCTTGGACAAATTGACTTGCTTTTTGGTAGAAAAGGTACACCATGTCCAAATTGTTGCTTGCCCAAAAATTGAATACTATGGTTATTAAGATGCCTAAGGTGCTTATGCCATAAATCAACTAAAAAAGAAGACTCCACAACACAAATAGGAAATTGTGGGCCATCCATGATATACTGATACAAGTTAATTCTCGATTCTCGAACTCCACAAGCAACCACTTGATTTGGCCTAGCAAAAACTAAATATTTTTCATTATAAAAAACAATGACAAAATTTTTGTTGCAACCCTAGCCTTGGGTTCGCGACCAAGGCAAGGGCTTGCAAGGTTGCAAGCTAAGAGGGAAGCCCAGGAATGAAAGAAAATGTGAGGGAATGAACTTTCACACTCCCAAGGGAACTTCCACCTTGGGAGTTAAAGTCCCGTTGGACTCTCGAATTTTTAGAGAGCGATCGCAGGGGTCAAAACCTAATGGATTAAAGAGTTTTTTATGCCATTAGAACGTTCTTGGAACTTAGATGTCTAAAATGGGCTCACATAACCCATTTGGGCATTTGAAATACAAGTTATGGCCAAAAGAAAGGTCGAGAGTCAAGTCGGCAATTTGATTCCCAACCATTAAAAGTCAGCAATCGATCCAATTTCCTTGTGTGCAGGTGATGTGCGACATACTGTTGGAAAGCTCTCGACAAGGGCTACAACTTTTCTTTAGATCGCATTTCAATCGGAGATCTATATGAAAAGTTATGGACCCCCAAAGTTGTGAGAGTCCCAACTGTGGGAATTTCGGACTTTCACTTGAAAATCCCGGGACAAAATGACATTTGGGTGTTGGTCCCATGGCCAGCCATAGAGTATACTATAAGGGGGAAGGTGGTGGCTTCCCCCAAGTCCGAGTTGCAGTGAGTCTTGTGAGTCTGAGTTTGCCTGTGGCTCGTCCTAACACCAAAAATGCTCTAACTATGCATTAACCAACTTGTTGTTTGGTTTTGTGTAGGTTCATGTGAGTGAATAATTTTTTGTCATTTTTCCTAGTCCCATTTTGGAACTCTAGCACGCCCTTCTACCCCCAAAGTGTTGCGAGCCAGGGAACATGTTCCCAAACTCCTTGTTCTTCCGATGTTTTCATTTTAGACTCACGTTTGAGTCTATCAAAGAGCTTGGGAGTGTGTCAATAGATCATTTTAAATAAGTAGGCGGGTAAATAGGTAGGTAGTTTGGGGTGTATACTAAGTAGGTGCGTGGACAAGTTAACATGTGTGTTATCAAGGTGGTGGGTAGTACTTTTGACGAAAGGCAAGATGGTGGCAATAGGTAGATGAAGTGAGTTTAAGGGAAAATATCAACCTAAAATGTTTTTAGAAATAAATCTAAGACCAAAAGGGTGAACACTAAAAAAAATTGTAACAAAAAATCACAAGCAACATCAATCTTCCATTACACTATAACTATATGGAGCCAAAAACAATTCACATAGGCTTTTGCATTATTTCAATATGAAAACAACAAGGTATACACAACCTTTTTGAAATTATTGTGATTAATCTAGAACTTGTAAATTAGATTTAGAAAGGTCAGATCATTCTGATCTCACTCTCTTGCACATCAATTAATTGACCTGGGCACCTTAACATTCCATAGAGACACTATTAACCACAATTCCCATCATCTATTGAAAGCCACAATCTCCATCATTCGACAAAATGTCAAGTCCTAGAAACATATCGTAGTTGAAGCTTCTAAAGAAAGTGATAACCTTATGAACCCAAACCCACAACTTACAATTTTGCAAATTACAAACTTTAGTAAGTTTTACAAAAGTAACACATACCCCCAATTAAAGTCCCAATGAAATTCCCAATCACGAAAACATGGCATACATTTGTTAATCCCAAGCTAGTTAGGTACTTTCTTCTTCACATAACACTAACACAAACATAACATTCCACCCCAAATGCATGAGTTGCGAAGTGAATCGCTCTCAAAATCTTTATTGTTTCTCATCATACACTTGATCATGAGCCTAATTTGTTGCTGTAGTGCAATTTCCTAAAAGGCAAAAGGCACAATGAAACTTGCATGACTTCAACAAGAAAACCACAATGTCCACAATTGGGCATTCATCCCTTCCACATCAAAACAACAACCTTTACTAACAACACCAACACCCATAGAAAAACTTAGCTACCAATCGAGCAAAACTTCAATTACTTAAGCTACACCAACGCCTTGTCCTTTACTGATGTCCCAACAAAAACCACAAAACCACACAAAACTCACCCAAAGTAGAAGCCATAAAAAAACTATGCACGAACAATCATAAAAACACCCATATGCTCTTTACCTGCGAAAGAACAAACCAACACAAAAATAAAAACCAAACCTTTGACACATAACACTTCCCATCACCATCAACCACCAAGATTTTGTCGCATTTTGCTTTCAATGGTTGATGTGACTTGTCATCCATCTAGGTTTACATCCCTAAATTTTTCATCACAAGATCGCAATGTTAATCATGGTGGTTAACATAGTGACAAGAACCCAATGATTTATTTTTTCTCAATTCAGTAATTGTCCATCCATGGGGTGCATTGGTGCATGCTGGTTCATCCTTGGCCCAATAATATATGTATGGGAATTGTTATCATGTGAGAAAAGGGGAGGGTGTGTGGACTTGGGACCTTGTTCCCCTCAGTAGTCTGACAATCATGAGTCAAATGCGGATAAAATCTGCACACAACTCAAAGGCCCATGATTTAATAATCTCTACACTGACTCTGAGTCATGATATGTTTGCAGGCTGCCTCTTACAGCAAAGTTCATGCATGCAGCTGCCCACACAATAGCCTGGGTGATGCTGATCCTGCAAAAGAACAACTATCCTACAATAGAGTTATCCATAAAGTCCCATGATTAGGAGGCAAGAACGGCCAGTTTTGGCATATTGAGGCCATAAGCACATACCTGGTAAGGGGGCAAGAACGGCCAGTTTTGGCATATTGAGGGCATAAGCACGTAAATGATAAGGAAAATTTTACCAAACGAAATAACTTGGACCCAAACTAGTTTTTCTCCACCAATTTTGGTGGTAAACTGAGTTTCATCCTGTCTTTCCTTCTTTTGAACCCCCCCACTGCTTGTTACACATATTTTCAGTGCTCCTTCCTGTAAAACTACTATAATTAGTCTCTTGTGCATTAAATCAAATTTCTTTCCTTTGCCGATACCACTGAAAGAGGGGATAAGGATGTGAAAGCAGGCCCAAAAGATAGGGTGAAGACAGGTTGACTTTACTGATAACTCTAAAGTGCTCAATCTCTCTGTGAAAGACACACAAGCATCCATCTCAGCCAATTTTTCTCTCTCTCTCCCAGGAAAGCACTCCAGATCCAGACCCTAGAACAAATGACCATATGCAAATTCCAACTTAAGAGACATCATACCCTTTCCACATTCCAACAAATGTTGTTAATGGACCTTCCATTTTATGGGCAGCAGATTAGGGACTTAAGCCCATGTAATGCAAGAAAATTAGCACCACAAAAATAAAAGTGAAGAGTCTACATATGGGTATTCAAATTTTTGGTGGCAAATATGATTGATAGATTGATAATAATATCCTTACCCATTTGACCATGGGACTAATTGAATTGAGTGATTATTCATGATGTATTGCTTTGCCCTTTATGGCGGGTTCAAATACAAACCTGAAAAGACAACGGAACCATGTGAACTATGTGACATGATTAGGTAATTTGAATGCAATGAACATGTTCATGATTTTTTCCAGAAAAACTTACTTGTTTGTGATGTGAATTAATTGCACAAATTGTTTAACCACATGTGATATAGCTGAAGTGCCAACCATTCATAAGATGATTTAGCCACATTTGGTGATAAGAAAATAGGAAAGTAAGAAAATAATCTAGCATCCTTCTATAGTTTTTGCTACCTGTTGGGACTTAGGATATAATTTGATGATTTTTTAAAAAATGTGAATATTTTTAAAAATATTTTTCTACTTATTTTTAAAGAAAAGTCAATCAAATTTGGCCAATTTGAAAAAAACTCCATTCAGAAATTTTTAAATAAAATAAAATTGGATGTTTGTTTTGTGGTTTGTCCCACATTTATTTTAGCTAAACTTTGCCATCATGAGCCAAACCCTTTGGGTAGGGTACCGCACATATTGCAGCACTGACACCCACAAAGTTAGTAGGGGGGGTTTAACGGCTTGCCATCTTTTCCTTGTTACCATTGTTGGCGGATGAGGGGAAGGAAAGGGAACCTGGAAAGCAGGGGACAAATGGACAAAAGTTCCTCTTGTAAGGGATACAAATAGATACTCCACAATGATATCTATCTTGCCATATTTGGGTGCAAGAGGGAAGGGAGGCCAAAAGTGGAGGAGAAAAAAAAGGAAGATGAATGTGAAAAAAATGTTTTTTTATACTAGTCTGTATACATTTTTTGATGAAAAAATTTATCATGTCAATCTTCCAAAGGATCCAATGATAAAAAGTGACAATAGAACCCCCCAAAAAAAAGCCTAAAAGGTTCTTGTGTTTATATGTTTATTATACTTTGCACAACATTGATAGTAGAGCGTCATCATTGATAATGATGAAATTTGTGGCCTTTTAACTGCAGGATTCATGTTTCCCAATATAGCTTTGCTCTGTTCCACCAAAGAAAAGCACAAAAAGTTTGTCATGTTTCTCTTGGCACTGTTATATGATAGCACCAAATGACCATTGTAGAATATTATGCGAGGAGGGTCCAAATCAGTGTTGAGCGGATATCAGATGTCTCACCCATCTGATATCTCGGTGGTTCTTTGTTCTTTCCCAGGTATTTGTGCGCCATGATATAATAATAGCCCGTATTCACCAAGTTAAAGTGGTGGTGGTGGTGTAGAGCTTGGAAAGAACCATTGCCCTCAGGTAGTCGGCCTCACCCGAGAACCCACCCACAGTTTCTCGAACAAGCCTAGGGTTTAGGTTAGGGTTAGAGTTTTGAGTCATCTGGGACCTGAAGAATCTTTTGCCAAGATTTGAACCCTACGGATATTTGAACTGGAAGCCTCGGTGCCCAAAAAAATAAATTGAATTAACTCATCCACAGAACTCATCCAACTTCACATGTGTTTGTTTGGTTGTTTTGTCCCTTTTCTTTGTGGAGTCACTGACTCTCCCACATGTAGCCAGGCACTCCCCATGTGTATATTGTCTGGCTCTGGTGAACATTGAACAAATGGCCTCTTCATTTTTATGTAAGTAACTTGACCACATGATCCCAAAGTGACTTTAAAATGTGAGTAAAAATCTAACCTGTTGGGGTTTTGCCATTTGCTTCCTAGGGCAATTGTTGTCACAGAATTTTGCCTCCATTTTGAGCCCTGGGAGTATTACAGTTCTAAGCAGAGGGGGGGTACTTATACTCATAAAGCACTAGGAAAGAATTGGTAGTGCATGTGGAGGGCACCTTATATCCATTCATTTCCCTCCTAGAAATTGCGAGGGATATTATGGCTACTCCTCAAGGGTTTGAGGGAAACTAGTAAGTAGGTGGCAAATGTAATTGGTTACTATATAGAAGATGGGTAGTTGAATGAGAAGTAGCAAAACAAGTTTTCATTCCTGGTAATGTGCAAACATATCATCTATATTCTTCTTTAGTGTTCTCATCCAACAAGAGAAGTCACCCATTTGATTAATAATTTTCTCCAACGTTGTTTACTACAAGTCAAATCAAATGGGCAACCAACAATGATCATTCTATACCCCTTGAAGTTTGTAGAGTATATGATGTTTAGAAATTCCCCTAAAAATCATGCACATAAGTTCTTTTCATAATCCTTTGCAAAAAAATTAAAAAACCTTCTCTTCTAACCGGTAAATACCCCTAGTTTATAATGGGGGTTGGGGGGGGGGGAGGGGAATTAGCCTAGGTTGAAAATGATGACAAATAGTTTTGTACCAAAAAAAAATTTGTGCAACCAATGAGAAGAAGGCTCAACACGCACTTAGTGACAGTTTTTTATTTTTGGGTTTTGAGAGGGATTGTTTTGTCTGTTCTCAATGTGTTCCCATCAAATTCTGGAGGGGTTTCTACCAAGTTCTGCAAGGGTTCCTCATGGTACATATAATGGCATCTTTAAATTTATCCAATAATGTTGAAATTATCTTTAATGTCATACCCAGTTCAATCCTTATTTTATATCGCATTGATTTCATCACTCCCACTTTGCAATCATGCATAAAATCTTCAAAAACATTGAACCAACC
>Ga0209208_10005790_pt1 | contig 17129 bp, 16 predicted proteins | sample S1TSphfallax_3_FD_187694 | JGI IMG/M metagenome (GOLD analysis project Ga0209208, IMG submission 187694) | Host-associated microbial communities from peat moss isolated from Minnesota, USA - S1T2_Fd - Sphagnum fallax MG (SPAdes) (version 2) | ecosystem: Host-associated > Plants > Peat moss >...
ACCTCACCAAAGAGAAGGCTGCGTACTTCCTTACCGAGCTCTACCCTGGCCACGGGGCCTTTGAGTTCTCAAATGGGTGGCTGGAGGCATTCAAAAATCGATGCGACATCAAGTCCTACCGCCGCTTTGGGGAGTCTAGATCAACCAACATGGCTGTGATTAAAGAAAGCTTGCCGCAGATTCGTTTGACTCTGGATCAGTATGAGCGGCGTGACATCTACAACATGGATGAAACTGGATTGTTTTATAGAATGCAGGTAAGTGCAGCATGATATTGTATGCCCACTGCCAAACTATCGACTTACTTTCACTAACACATGACATCTCAACATGCAAACAATTCCTTGGTCACAAAGCAGCTTGAAGGACGTAAATAGAACAAGGAGCGTCTCACGTTGGCTGTGTGCTGCAATGTTGATGGCTCGGACAAGCTTCCACTTCTTGTCATTGGCAAATACGAAAACCCTCACTGCTTCAAAAACGTCAACCGAGACAACTTTGGATGCAAGTACCGAAGCAACCCGAAGGCCTGGATGACACAAGTCATCTTTCTCGAGTGGCTGAAAGGGTTTGATGCGCGGATGGTAGGGCGTAATGTTCTTTTGATTATGGACAACTACAGCGCACATATCCCGTTAATGCAGCTCGCATTTGTTGTTACACTCCGCAACACAACCGTGTTCTATCTGCCACCAAACACGACCTCGAAGATTCAGCCTTGCAACGCAGGAATTATCCGAAGCCTCAATGCTTACTATCGGCGTCGTTTCAATCGCCTCCTCATTCAGCGCCTTCAGGACAAGGTAGCAGACCCCGAGAAGATCGATGTCCTCGAGGCTATGCACATAGCTGTTGCAGCTTGGAACATGGATGTGAAGCCATAAACAATCCACAACTACTTTCGCCATTGCCAAATTCGCACCACCGATGCTGATGTGACACCGATCCCGGAAGAGCCGCTTATTGACCCTGAGGTGATCAAGGACCTCGAAAAGCAGGTTCAAGGGTTTCGGTACCGGAACCCAATGGATATTCGCAATCTCATCGACTATCTTGCTGAGCGCGAAGTTGCTTATGTTCTGACTCAGGAGGAAATTGTGCAGGACCTCTCCACCAATCCCATGCCGGAAAATGAAGTGGAGGCCGATGACAGTCAAAAATCCATTCCTGTGAAGGCAACTGAAGCACTGCAGTGTGCAAGTTTGTTGCAGCAGTTCTGGATGCAACAAGACATCATCGACCATGAGATGTTTGCTGGCATCCAGACAATCAAGGATAAGATCAACATTATGAGGTCTAGCAAGCTCGTTTAGAAGCCAATCTCGGAGTATTTCTCCAAGGTTTAGCTACCCAAATGTAGAATAATTTGTGTCAAATCTATGTTTGCCATAGTGGTTATCAATATATATAATTTTGGGACCGCCTGTGGAGTATCAATTATTAACTTTTAGAGGTTTATTAATAAATGTATGGGGCCCGACTTGGGACTGGACCGCACATATTAATTATCACAGGTTATTAATTTAGGCAATATTAATTTAGACATGTTCTACTGTAAGTGGCTTTTGAGGTGAATTTGGAGTAGGAGCAAATGGCTTTTGTCACCGGTTGACTCCACTTTCAACAAACTTGATTGAATCAAAATGGGTTTATAGTGGTGATAATTTTTTTCATGAACCAAATCTAACTAGCACCCACCAAAAAACATTAATGCAAAATGTGAGTACCACATGAATATTATAAAATAGTTGAAATTGGACACATTACAACATGGAAAGTAGCAAAATCCATAATGCGATAAAAATATATATGAAATTTTTATATTCATGCAAAACATAAAACCAACCACAAGTTCAAACATGCGCAAATTACAAACTCTGAGAAGGAGTTAAACCTTAATTTGTCCAATGTAATTCAAAGTCTCACCCATCACACAAAATGTTATAAAACTCATAATTTTATTTGTCAACTCTCATGTACCATAATATCTTGGGTTAAACTAATGATGACACAAAAAAAAAAAGACAATTCTATGGAGAGGAGGGGAAATTTTAACATTGTGCAGCGGTTATGCATTCAGTCATGGTTTCTATTTGTGGGAATTTGTGTATTGAAATTTGGGTGGATGTTTTCAATTTAGAAGTTTCATGTGGTTTCAATGTTGAGAGAAGCCATTATCAATATATGGGAATTTGTGCATGATGATTATATTACTATATGCATTTTAATTGTGAAAAGTTTTTAAATTTATGGGTTATTTTAATTTTTATGGAACATAAACAATTTATGATTGTGCATGGGTTATATATTTTTGGGTTACTATAGGTATATATGTGTTTCAAAAGGTTAACATAGACATTAATGATGAGGGGTTGGGCAATTGTTAAAATAGATCAAATTTTGTAGATTGATTCAATTGCAATTAATTCATATAGTCATACTTTGTTATAGAACAACAAAGATTTATGAATGTGTTATGTTGGGATGTTCAATTTGAAAGTTGGGTGGTTATGCCAAAAGAAATATATAGTTTATGTCTACTAAGGCATAACATTGCTACATATAATTGGACACATGGAAAAGTTCTTCATAAAATGATTTGGCAACTATGATAATCTTGTGAAGGCAGTAAAGATTTTGTATTTGTTGTTTCTTACATGATCAAAGGTTATTAGATGTGCTTAGTTGGGATATATATATTGATTTCCTTTTATAACTACACAACATTCTATAAAAACTCAAAGTTAAATTAAATTTTGCTACCAACCTCTTCCTAGAATTAAACATATTGTGCTACTAATCTCTTGCTAGAATTAGTTGTCTTTTTTAATCATGTGACCACTTTTCATTGCTTATATGTTAGTGGTATAATTTTTTTAAGTAATGTTTATCCAAACTTAGAGTCCCAAATGTTAGTTACAGTCTTCTAGTTTTTGGTAGAATGAATCTTTATCTTTGGAATTTCAAGCCCAAATTGTGTTTGTTAGCTTTTTGGTAGTCATTTTGGTAAGTGCTCCTAGATTGGTGTCCAACAATATTCTCATTAATATAGTCACACCATCCCTTGTCATTATGTGTTTAAGCTTGGATCATACATTGCTATGTTGTGAGTGAGCTTCATTTTGTAACACAAAAAGATGAGTCTTTGCATACACTCCCCAAGGAAAAACCTTAATGGGATGAATAAACACCTTGTCAGTTCATGGTTTTTAACCTTTTGTTCATGTAGTTCAATATAGAAATATATTTTCATATTTTACATTACTTGATTAGACCATAGCTTGATAAACAATTCAATCAACTTAAACCATTATAATAATTGATGGGGGATGAGTTGGTCAAAAACTAGCATGCACTACACCTTGGTGCATGGATGGCAATCATGAATGATTTCATTGTTAGAAGGTAATTGATTTATATTATCAACATTAAAAAACAAGATTGATATTCCAATAGTAGTGTTTCATCGAATATGGTTGGGGTGAAAAGTTGGAGCAAACCCCACCTATATCATGAATTTTCTTAAATTCCAAAAATTGTTTGTCACATGTAAATGGGGTTAAGTGTATTGTTGAACAAAGAAAATTTGTAGCTTATAAGATTATAGAATGGATTAGAAAATATCAAAAAAATGTGGTATGGTTTTATTTTTCAAATACATCATAAAACATGCATATTTATTTATGAATAAAGTAATTACAAATTAAGGTTGATCATTTTTGGCACATACAACACTCCCATTTAAGTCCATTTTCTAATGTTAAATTTCTTGTATATTAATAATATCCTTGATTAAGTGTGAATTATGTGGTGAAAATTGGAAAAATATGATTAGTTGAAAGAGCCTCCACATAGATACCTCTTTAACACACATGTTAGGGGGAGAACAAAACCAACCAAAAATGACCAAACTAGGGACTATTGAAAAAAAGGTCCAAATCAAGTTATTCAAAAAAATAAAAATAAAAGTAAAATAAATTTATATCTATATGTTAAGTTTTTTCAAACAAAATCTTTGAATTTTATTTTATTTTTCTTTAATGTATCATATATTAAGTCCCTATAACATGTTTGGAATGAAAATGATAACAAATGTGCTTTTATATGAAAGGAAATAATGTTATAACTACTCATTTGTAAACATTTCAAAAGTTAATCACTATATGTTTGGTGTATATTTGTTGTATAATGTTATTATGTTTGTGTTTAGTTTCAATTGACAATCTTCCACCATTTGAAAAAGTAGCATATTGATGATTTTACTATACGTTTATTGCATCTCAATAATTATACCTTGCTAAAAATTGCAATGCACTATAAAAAGTGATCCACCTTATCTTGCATTGACCTAATATTGATTTACTAATGATGATCGCACAACTATGAAATATTGAGGCAATACTCAACATAAAATAGTCAAATTGCAAAAGTTCAAAAGTTCCAAATGGACAAGGTTTTGATTTTGGGGCAAAAAGACCTTACAATCCTTGGATCAAATCACATATCATGTTTTTATTATTATAAACATGCACAAGTGTTTTAATTAACATATTTTGCTTATGAACCATGTATGTGTCTTGAATATAGAACCAAAATGTTGCATATGCTAAATTAAAATTAGGTTTAGTAATTCAACACACATGCAAAACAAAATTGAAATGTTTTACTGTGTTCAAGAATGTGTTGAAATCATTAGGCCCATAATGAGTGAATGATCACATACATTTGGCACACATACTTTTAAATAACACTAACAAAATTGTAGATGAAAACATTGTCATTTGAACACATTTTGTCAAACCTTAAACACATACAAGGAACAAAATAATGCATATGAAACCTATGAAGGTCTTTATGCTACATATGAATAACTCCAAATTGGATTTGGTAGTAACATATTGCCTCCTTAATTTTCAAACATTTCCATCATCAAACTATTTTATTTTGTTCAATTTGCAAGGCAACATAAAGATCCAAAGTGGAACTTCATATTTCACTATTTGGAGGCCTTATTTATTGAAGGAATGCCTTAATTGTACATTTCAAGTGTCTAGACCTTAACCTTGGGCTCGCAACCAATTTTGGGGCATGACAAGTTGAGTTTGAAATAAGCCCAAGGCATGTCATGAGCCAAAAAAATGTGTAGACAAAATGGAATGTGTGTGGGAATGAAAAAAAAAACTCCAAAAATCCCAAGTGGCATTCTCACTTTGAAGCTTGGTTGGAATTATTGAGGAGTTTTGAATATTTACAATGAAGTTTGAGGGATCAAAACATGTTTGAATAAAATGACTATTAGATTATCGAAAAAAATTCAATGTAAAGTAAAGTAATGTGGGCTTGCATTGTTGAAAAGATGTTTTTTTGAAAGTTATAAAGGCTTAGATTGAGGCAAATATTGCCAAAATGATGTCTCACCATTTAAAAGGTATTTAAAGGATTAATATCATGTTTGATTTGTGATCTTGATACAAATTTGGAAAGTTATTTTCAATTGGCTAGAAGATGATGTACTTACATACATTTTGAAAATGTTGTGTTGTTTGAAAATAATTATCCTCCAAAGGACAATTAAATAATTTGATTTTGGGAGAACAAATTTGGAAATTTTAACAAAATGCCATACAATTGTAGTCCCAATGGCAAGTTGTAGAATAGCTACAAGGAAAACATTGGAACCTATATGGAGTGTAAGTCATGGTGTGTTTTGTATGAATGTGTGAACTCGTATGAATATCTAGCTCTCAAGACAACACTTATTATCATGACTCTAACTTTGAGTTTATGATAAAAGTTAAGGCATGAAAATGGGAGTGGGTTGTGAGAGTGTTCCAAGATTCAAGCACCAAAAAGTGTGGAAGAGTGAAAGGAAGTGAATCCTAGCCACTCCCAAATGAAAAACATTTTGGAAGTTATAGTCCTTTGATAGTTTTATTTTTTGGCACAAAAGTGCATATATTAAACATGGTCCAAATTGGCCCCAATATACCATTGAAAAGCTCTTCAAACATTAATATTGTAAGTGGTATACACAAATATAGTACCTATCCAAGGTTCTTATTTCAAAACTAAAAGTTAGGGGATTTTTAAAAAAAACATTGCAAGGTTTTTCTTATGGGTTGCGTGATGTAGCCCCAAGATGAAAGGGGCATGTTTCTCTTTTGAAATTTCATTTTAATATTAGATTTAGTCCTTTGAAACCTATTACCATTGAACATTAAAACATATACATGCTGGAAAATGAAGTAAACATTTTATGCCTTGGATTTACAATACAAAAATCATTTGGTCTATGGGGCTAGGCATCAATCTCACATATTACACCATATAATAACCATAATGCTTCAAAAACATATAACTTCCCAATTACTTAATAACATCGAGTAGTTGTTAACGAGGCATTGTTGAAGCTAAAACACATTAAACTAGAAGACCTTTCCTTGTTTTCTCTTCAATTCAATTGTGATGGCATTGTTACAAGGAAATGTATCAGTAGTGTAAAAAGGTTATGCAAACATATGAACCACCAATCCAAATGCTCATAAAGTCTTTCCATAATTTCATTTTCATGAATGTTAAGGTTGAGAAAAAAATATCATCTTCCATAGATCCCATAATTTGAACCATAACCAACTATGCTATTTTCATCAACTTAGAAAGTCAAGCACAAAACAATGCATCAATTTTAACTACTCAATTTGGTGATGATAATTTCAACTACATAATTGATGATGGTGAGAATGTTCATTTTGTAAGTGACAAGAAGTAATGAACCCTATGTAACACTCATTGTTTTTTTGACAAATGATGGCAATGATGTGTGAGTAATGAAAATAATGGATGGATCAATGGAGCCATCTAGCAATTGAATTTCAAGCATGCAATTCATTAGGAGAAAATGTAGGTGAAATTCATACATAGGTATAGCTTTCGAGCAATTTTACCTTACTTTTTGCCCTAATTTTAAGCATAGAGGTAGAACAAACAAATTCCAGGTTGAGGACAAAATTTCACCACTACAAAATGCAAGACGTTAATTACCCCCCCATCGAGCTTTGTTCGGCACTTGTTCCAGGTTGTAATGCCCCACCACCAACCTTTCCATGTCACAAATGTGGGCCCTTCTCATCATCATCCGTATAACATCTCAAACACCATTGACCATCTTGGAATGTTGTTGCCATTGATTATGATTTTACTTCTTTTGCTACTTGTACGAATAATAAATATTCAAATGACGAGGAAAATGCACACAATCATCTTTCCAAAAAATCCAAAAATAGGTAGAAAAAGGTTATGAAAACATGGTTGGATAGGAGGTTTACTTGCATGTAGTGCAAAGGAAGTAGGTTTAAGGTTTTAGGATTGTAATTTTCATCATCTCATGTATTGTAATTGATTGTTTTCAACATTAATTATTGTGGTACACATGTTTGAGAGGTTTTGCACACAAGGAAGTTGTGCTGCATTAAGTGGTGAAGTGACCTTTGTTAGTTTTGCTTTGCATTATTGTTCTTTGCCTTTAAGGTTTGTTTGCAATCATGGATTCGACATTTGTGCGAAAAAACACAACATTTGTGCTTGCAACTCCAATTGAAAAAAAAAATCTAGCCCCTAGTGCTATTACTATAGACTTGGTGAAGGTTCAACCCAATAGCATTCTATTACAAACATTTTTTGCTTCAATGTTGTAATAGAATCAGAAGACCCACCTATGCAAACCAACATTGCAATGAATGCAAAAGAAGAAGGGGTGCGAAGACCATTTTGTTACAAGAAGTATTACCCATCATTTCACAAGAAGACCCATACATGATTCACTTGCTTGGAAGACAAAAATACGTTGACATTGTGAAAACAACAGAAACATGATGGTAGAAGGGGTAAGTCTTTTCTTCCTTTCTTTTTGTTATCCATGAATTTGTTTGTGAACATGGTGTAGTAAAATATAATTGTGTGTAGGGTTTAAGATGGCCTTAGGGGTTTTTCATGCTCATTGTTTTTGTTTTAGTGCAATGTCAATGTCTTGGATTTAGGTCAATGAAATGTTAAGCAAAAGAACTATATATATATAGTAGGGTAATATGAAGGTATGGACAATGTAATGTTACGTGAATCTTGCGACGTTGTCATGTTATGATGTAGAACTATAACTTTGGGAATTTTCCAATAATATTCCAATAATTGCATCCATCTACTGTTGTAGTTTTTCTACATTTTTTTGTAAGGTAGTTTTAGTTCAAGGATTGGGAAGCCTATAACTTATTTACTACGATTTCCATTGCAAATTATTGGTGATTTGGAAGACAAAAATAAAACTACAAATCAACAATTAAACACCATTGTGTTGCATTATACATGGAAAAGGAACATGAAATGTTAGCATTAGAAACGCACTTTGATATGAAACACCAAGATGTACCAACTTTTGACAATAGGCCTTCATCCCAATGCAAGTTTTACAAAAGTATGTTTAAAAACAAAAATATATTATCTTATCGTAGAATGATGAACTTGTGCTTTAATTACACAAGGAAGGAGTTTTTAAAAAATGTACCCCACCATCACAAAATATGAAGTTAAAGAGTTTACCAAGTTAGGGGAGAAGCATGGGAAGATGCTATCAAACTGCCTAAAACATCCAATTGATGATGCAATAGAACATTCCACCAAAAGGGTAACACCAATCAAGAATTATAAACAACCCATGAAAATGCCCCATGCAAGGCCTACACCTCCCAAGGAGAAGGAGGTTTATGAATTGAATAGCAATGGAATTTTTTTAAAAGTTCGAATTAAAGAAACATGTAAATTGGTTCTCTATTTTAATATCTTGATTTTGCCAATGTAATGTGGAAGGTTGATTTTAAAAGGTTATTGTTGTAAGTTTGATTACAAACCTTATGCCATTCAAAAAGCTACCACCACAAAAAGCTACATTGGACAATGCGAAAAACCCCAATAAGAAGAACAAATCATATGCAAATTTGTTTTGTTTTTTTTTTTTGTTTTGTTACAATTTTTACCTCATAAGGGTGTACCGTATCTTAGCATATCAAACATTAATGTTGCAACCCTAACCTTGGGCTCGCGACCAAGGCAAGGACTTGTAAGGGTGTGGGCTAAGAGGGAAGCCCAGGAGTCACATCTCATGCTCCCATGAGTGTAGGAGAGTGTGAAGGAATGAACCTTCACACTCCTAATTGAGCTCCCACTTTGGGAGTTGGAGTCCCGATGGATTCCTGAATCTTCAGAAAACAATTGTAGGGGTCGAACCCCATTAGATTGAAGAGTTTTTTATATCATGGGAAAGCACTTGAAACTTAGATGTCTAGAATGGGCTCGCATGACCCATTTTGACACTTAAAACACAAGTTATGGCCAAAAGAAGGGTCAGGAGTCAAATTGATAGTTTGACTTCCGACCACTAAAAGTTGGGAATCGGCTGGATTTCCTTGCATGAAAGTGGCGTGTAACATATTGTTGGAAAGCTCTTGAGGAGGGCTACAATTTTGCTTGAAACCTCATCTCAATCGAAGGTCTGCACACAAAGTTATGGGCCCCCAAATTAGTCATGGGAGTTTTAGCTATGGGAATTTCGGGACTCCCACTTGGGAGTCCTGGGACAAAATGACATTTGGGTGTTGGTCCTATGGCCAGGCACATAGTATACTATAAGGGGGAAGGTGGTGGCTTCCCCCAAGTCCGGACCATGGTGAGTATTGTGAGTCCATGTTTGCCCATGGTTCATCCGTGCACCAAAGTGCTGCAACTACACACTAACCAACTTGTTGTTTGGTTTGTGTAGGTCCGTGTGAATAAATGAAGTGCTTGTCAATCTTCCTAGTCCCATCCCAAAGCTCCAACACGCCCTTCAAACCCCTTAAGTGTTGCGAACTAGGGAACGCACCCCAACTTATTCTCCTTCCATTGTTTTCACCTTTGGACTCCCAGTTGAGTCCATCAAGGAGCTTGGGGGTGCTTGGTATTTTGGGTTGTTCTAGAAATGCCGACAGTTGTTCAATTAATAATTAAATTCTTATGTTATAAATTCATAACTTCATATTATAATGTAAAAGGGGGTGGTTCCAATGCATGGAATGTTTTGTTTTTCATGTAGTGTTGGTTATCACCTTAACACGTGTTGCAATAGTTTGAAGAATGTGAGTTATGCATTTATTGGGTGTGCATACAAGGGTTGAAAGACTAGCATGTTTGTAATCATGTGTTTGGAGCAAACACAAAAAATTGAAATAAAGTTGACACAAAACAATGTTTTATAATATGCATAAGATTAAAAAACTATAACAATGGTTTGGAGTGCCTTTAAGAATAAATTAACCATGAATGAAAACACATATTCCTTTTATTTAGAACACATATATGTGTTTTAAATAAACACCTTAAATGAAATCAATAATTTGGATACCCAAAGTCTTAGTAACTTGCAAATATAGATCCAAAACCACATTTCCTACTATGGGTTTACTTGGCATCTAAATGTGCATGTGCTTAGTTGCTTTGTCCTTTAAGTGATCTTTTTTTTTAACATGGGGTTTTAGGATTCTTCTAAATGCCTTTTAGGTGTGTTATCACTAGGAATAGATGGAAACAAAGGGTTTAAGTCAAGGTGTTCAAGACCAACAATCCCCTTAACTATCATGTCTTGTTGTTTGCCTTTCAACACCTTTAGTGTTAAGAGTAAATGTAGTTGCAGCATGGGAATTTCAATGGCATTGGATTTTATGTCATTGAATACCTAGTTAATGAGGTCCTTAGTTTTGCACTTTTGGCTTGGCCAGTAGTGGTTGTCATCTCCAAGCTACTAATGTTTTCATTTTTTTTTTATTGTTAGCTTTTTTATTAGGGAGGTCATCACAAACCATGTGTCCAACTATTGCAAGACCCTTGTTTATTATGTGGAATGTGCCCATATCCTTAATAATGGCACCATTAGGAATGTTTGGGTGCAACATTTTGAATACCTTCATGATGTATGTTTGCATGCAATTCCTTGTTTTGCAAATGGGCAATCACATTGTGGCCATTCATATAATAGAGCGTGAATGGTCCATAATTTGGGTGTGTGGTTGATGGATGCGACAAATGCAATGTCCTCCCCATCAAAACATAATAAAATATTAGATTTTGGAATATTTTGAGCTCTTAACATAGTTGAAGCAATAATGTTTTTATTGTTTTTTGTTTTTCACATACCCAAAAAGCTTGCATTGCACACCATACTAGTAATGAGTAAAAACATCGCCAAGAAGATGAAAATTAACCAATCCATTTTACATCTAGTAAACAGTTCTTTGGAAAAATAAAATATTTGTTTCATGTTGCTATGGAATGATTCCACAACCACGTTGGTGTTTTGCCTTGCATGTGGAATGTTGTGATTGCCAACACACCACATTCCCACCTTATGCAACCAATGGTCTTTAAGGTATGTAATGAATCAAGATGCATTGGGATAATTAGTTACCATGATATCTATTTGTAGTTGTGCCCAAAAAATAGGATCATGATATAGTGGACAAGCTTGTGAATACATGATTTCCCCCATAGCAGATAATAGTTTCAAGTTTAGTTGTTCGCACTCGCAATTTGTTTTACAACATTTTTTGCCCATGCTTTGTGCACATGCCACAAACATAAAAAAACTTTGGCACTTGGTTAAATTGTTGCATGAAAACACATCAAATATAGAAATTAGTTTTTGAACTAGTCTAATAAGGCCTCTATGAATGTTAATATGACATGAAATACAATGCTATGACAAAAACTTATGTTTTGCAAAAGAATAATTATTTATGGCATTTAGTATGTTGTATAACAAAGTATGATTTACCACTCATTATTGTTTTACAACAAAGTATGCACTATAATACATAATTAATATACATGGAATTGTAGGTAAAATTTATGAAATCAAGCTTCAACATATTGATTTCAGCTTGAACATTATCAACAAGGATATGATTAGGCATCCAATTGCTTGGCATATGTTTTGATAATGTTCAAAGAACTAGGTCGAGGTCAAGTGCTTTTTCAATTTTTTCAATGACAATGAAATCAACCAGTATCCCATTATGCCATTTGTCAAACACCATTAGGGTGTACAACTTGGGTACTACAAAGAACATGGAGTTGACATTAGTTAACAATGTTTTGAAACATATTAATTTTGTGGCATTTCATACAATAGAAAAAAAGGTGTACCTTATTTTGATTTGTGCCAAATGTTGCATAAAAAAATGTTGCACTACCATGCTTAAATTTTTGCACAATTTCGAACTACCATGAAATTTGAATTCCTAATGTGAATGGTGTGTCATCTTGGGTTTGGAAATTGAGGTCCAAAAGGGCATGTTGAACATAATAAAAAACTAAATCAATATTTTCTAAAACCCACATTCTAACATTAATGGGGTCCTTGCGATGTTTTTTCCATACTTCATTAGCCTTTTTTTTGGCCAAGTTTCTCACATTGGACATGAGAACAAAGGTGTTTCAAGTCATAGTTTCATTTTTCAATACCATGTTTCTAACGTGTGCTTACTGATGAGTCATTACTTGAGTTGGGGATAGGCCTTGCCTTAGAAGCCCCATTAGGTGTGCCTTCATAACCATTCGACAGTTGGGAACCTGAAGCATGGCAATATCCAATAACATCTTTCCCATGGCATACTTGACCTTGCTTGTTTTTATGTTTTGCATTCAAGTATGTCAATTGATAAAGGTTTTGGTCCAAGTATGGTTGCTTTGTAATGAAAGCTCTTTGACAACCATGCTTAATGGACATATTAGACATTATCTTTAAAATACGAGTTTTTAGTTGTGATTGCTAGCTAGATTTCAAGAACTCCACCAAAGCCTTTTCCCCTTTCTTCTTGCTAGTTGTTTCATTCACTTAGTGATGCTTTTGCTTTTGTTGTGTAAAAAAAAGTAGCTTCTACATGTCATTCGGGAGTACATTGGTGTAGTCTTCAAGTCCAAAGTTACAAGAGAACTTGCAACACAATGACATAAACAGTGAGCTCTAGATTCACATCAAACCTTGAACATGAAAATCATCCACATAATATTCAGTTAATTTAAAAAATGAGATTGGAATGGTCACAACACAATGGGACAACTAAAACCATGTGCAAAGTTTGAACATCAATAAATTTATATTTAATGAAACGATGCTTAGTAGCAAACTTTCACAAGATTTTAGAATCAAGGAACAACATAGAAACATTGCAAATGACATAAAATTAAAAAAAAAGGGAGATTGGAAAAATTATAATATAATGTGACAACCAACATTGCCAAAATCACAATAACAAATTAATATGTCAAATTGAAAAATTAAAAAAATACACTATGGAAACTTAAACCAATATAGAAGTGCAAAATAAGGAATGTGGCATAAATCAAATGTTTTGCTCTTTGTTTCTTCACCTAAAAATAAGCAATGTAGAGTTGGTTCTTGGGTGTGTTAATGTGTTTGAGGGCTTCCAAAGCTTGTGCTCCTTTGTCCTTGTAAATTTGCAAGCAAATTTTGGATTATTCTATTCCCTTTGCACAAAATGTTCAAGCCGATCTCATGGAATGATTGCAATTTTAATCTAGTTATAAAGATTGTATGTGTCGAGATGTAACATGAAGCAACCATGTGATATGATCCTTCTAGAAAGGTCAAGAGGAGGTGATTACATTGCTTCTTTCAATGCTTCAATGCCCTTGCCTTCAAAGCAACAAAAGGTTCATTTTGCAAAATATCCACGATTCCTACATCATACACAACCACCTTGTAATATTCTTAGTTTATCATTGCATAAAAAAATCGTAAACACTAGAAAAAATAAATTGTAAATCAAACCTTCTAGGTTTACTCTACTTTCTTGAATGCTTGGTTGTGGGTGCATCAAGAACCTTATCTCAAATTTGCTAATGTTAGATGCATTTCAAATTAGATTTTGAATTCCCCTAGTTTTGACATAATGTTCAGATTCCTTAGTCGTTAGAAAATTAGCTATTCATGCAAGTAGCAAAACGAGTAAAATTGTAGTTGACGATGACAATGTTCTAGGGTGGTTGATGGCGACATCATTTAACAAAGATGAAATGTTCTAGATATGGCGATGAAAGGGGCCTACATGTGTGACATGGAAGGCCCGGTGGTGGGGCATTGTGATTCAAAATAAGTGTCGAACATAACTCAATTGGGGATAGATAACATCTCACCTACAAAACACTTATGAGAAGGTTCAGAACTTTATAAAAGACAAGTTTAAATAGTGTGATGATTCATCTAGAGAAAAACCTAATGTTTGGAAAAGCACATTTTAATTTTGAACCTATCAAATGCAAAACAACTTTCATGCATTTGTGAACATGAGTCTTCATTTATTAGGTGTTTCCTCTGTCAACCTTTCACATCACATTCATCCAATTTAAACATTGCTTAAAGCTCAATGGCATTATTAAATGGGGTATTCATGAACATGAATTCATCATAAATGTACAGATAGGAAAGATTCCTTGTTGACTCTAAAATAAAAGTAAACCCAATAGAGTCAAATTAATGGATGGGAACAACAATATAAAGATAATGGATTCTAGATAAGTATTACTTGATTTCATGTTATGCTACTAGTTGGGACCAATGTTTTTTTTTGTGCAAATTTTTTTCAAAAGGGAATAAAATAAAATAAAAAATATTTTCTTTTATATATATAAGCAATCACCAAATTTTGAATTTTTTTGGGACAATATTTGATTAGATTTGGACTTTGATTTACTTTGGTAGGAAAAATTTAACTAGTTTTTGAACTATTTAAATAGGTTCTAAAAACATGTCGCCACTTATTGCTATATCCCTCCTGGGATGCTAAAAATTACAAAAAAAATCATTGGTTGCAACTTGGGAGTTGGCAATTCATCATGCATTAGGCATGGAATATTGAATAAACATGTTGCCATAAACATTTTAGGTTTTGCAAACTATTGCTAGACCATATATCCCCATGGAGATGGGTCAAGCCATATGGTCGGTAAGAAAAGTGTTATTGCATCACCACCCCAAACCTCTCCAAAATTGTACTTTATCATCGTTGAAAAGATCTAGTTCAATTATTTTGTGTAATTAGAGAGCACCTTACCCAACATATATATTCAGTGGAGTGACATTCTCAAAATGCTTCACATTTAATCTTTGTTATCTTAAGATATCCATTGGGTATCACATGAAAAAAGAAAACTAGAGTAGGTCTTTATGTTCGATAAAAATTGTGGGCTCATGCTTTCCTATACATGTAAAACACTTAGAGAATTTTTTTGATGTATTTGGAGGTAACCTTGTTTTTATGAGTAGTTCTCTTAGAAAAAAGGAGGGATCTATGATTATTACTTCAAAGTGAAAGGGAAATCATGCTTAATTACAGATGCCTACCATGAGAAGGACTAGCTCTCTCTCTCTTCTTTTGGTGCCTGCGGGCTATGCATCGTTTGGCCTTTCTTTGGACTTCTCTTTTTGTCTCCCCTGTGATGGTTTCGACCATTGATCTTTTATTGAATTTTGAGTGTTTTAAATTATAAACGTAAAATCCTTTTGACTTTTAAGGAATAGGTTTAAGAACTCTCACCCTCCAACACCTCATCATGTATGCATGTTTAAGTTCATGATAATTAGATTTGTGTTCCACCTTGTGATGGGTAAAACCAATGTGTTAGAACATTCCCAAAATGTGGGGTTAGACTTGGCTATCACCTTGTCTTGACAACCTCAGTTTTTGGAATTCCCCCACCAAAGGACTTTATCCTACACTAAATTTTTAACATGTGACATAATTTTCAAGGCATATATGAGATGTTGGAGTACCATTTTGTTTCCCAAAATGCACAATATTAATTGAAAATCAGGTATTCAATATAGAGCCAAAACATTATGGAAAGTACATTATGCAAGAGTTGCTTCACTCATGAACTCATGTTTTTTTTTCCCCTTTCAAATTTTACCTATTGGTGACAAAAAAATTGATTTTTCAAATTTTAGTGCAAACTCAGCTAATTTTGTTAAAATTTTGAAAAAAATATTAAAAATTCAAACCGCAAAATTGACCCATACCTGATGCTTGGGTCCTCGTATTAAATGTCATATTCAAGATGCTTGGCTTATTGTTTTCCATGGCTCACACATAAACATAAAATTAACTGTGAAAATAACTATATAAAAGGTGAGAAACTACTAATAGCAAACCACCTGGACCAATCGATCAATCAAGCTTGCAAGTCTTAGACTCTGTAATGCCTTTGGTGAGTACAACATCTCGTCCACAAATGTTGGCCCAAAGCCATATTACTACTTAAAAGGATTGTAATATCTCATGTTCTTCATCCAAAATTAATTGTGCAACATCTCACATTCTTCATTCAAAACTTATTGTGCAATGCATTGTGAGAGCTGCTCTAACAACCCCACTCCTATTGGCCATCATGGTCCATGCAAGAGTTTTGGGATGAGGTGCAAAAATCACCATGTAAGATCTTTTTAGTGGCATCAAGAAACCACCTCCAAAAGATAAGACAAATGGATCCCAAAAAATTCAGCTATATTGTATAATTTGTCATTCATGTCTAGAAATCACATTACCTACTTCCTTCCTCATGTGTTAAACTAGTAAGAGCCCAAGTGAGTGGGTGGTACAAGAGGGTGGTACATGTATTCATAACTTTCATCACCTAAGTATGCACTTTGATTATAGTTCTTACATTTTGGGGGCATGTCAATTGTGTGTGACACACAATAGCAATAGGTACTAAGAAAATAAATTTCCCCAAATTAGGAATTATGAAAAAAATTAGAAATTCACATCTTGGAAAAAGAAAGCAATAAAATCAATCAAATTGTCACTTTAAAGATATTTTATTTTATTTTATTTTGTTTGTTTTTGCCCTTACAAGTCATGCTGTGATTTAGTTCAGTCATGGCCAGTCATGTTGTTATAAGAGTGAGGGAATTGTGAGTGACAAGTGACAACAATGGGTGTTTAAATATGTGGAAATACGCACCAAACTTTGAATGAAAAATAAAGGAAATCATCCCACACTCCTTCTTCATTCAATACTAAGAATAT
>Ga0209208_10005791_pt1 | contig 17128 bp, 7 predicted proteins | sample S1TSphfallax_3_FD_187694 | JGI IMG/M metagenome (GOLD analysis project Ga0209208, IMG submission 187694) | Host-associated microbial communities from peat moss isolated from Minnesota, USA - S1T2_Fd - Sphagnum fallax MG (SPAdes) (version 2) | ecosystem: Host-associated > Plants > Peat moss >...
TTCAAAATCAAGACTTAATTTTATTTTTAAAAGAACCAAAACTAGAACCCAAACCAAAATAAATTTGATTAAACCAAATCCAAAACCAAGTTCTTGGTGGGTGAAAGTATGATTGGATGGTACTAAGGAACATCACATCATTATTTCATGGACCACCCTCACTTTAGGAATAATTTGTAATTATATGGTACAACATTTGATTAATTTGTTTATATAAGTACATTATACATGCATGGATTTTCTAATGGGCCATGTTAATCAATATTTGGACATGTTTTGGTGCCATTTTAAAGCATTTCACATGTTAAAATTTTCAAACAATCAGAAATTTTAAGAACAAAAATAGGAACTTCTTAGGAATCCTTAATGGCCTTGTGATTTTATATTTCTTGTTGAAGGAGATGCTTTTGATATATGTTTACAAAACAAAATCCAATAACAATGTAAATTATGTATATTGAATTTTTGAATTACAATTGAACATCAAGAAAAGTATTCATCAAAGGCCACACTAGTAAGGAATGGATTTTTTTTATAATAAAAAATCAAGTTGGACTGGTCCTTGTAAAGCTTGTCAAATTATATACGTTTATGGTGATAATTGATTTTAAAATGAACACTTTGATAGCATGATGTCCATCAACGATTTTGGCATTCTTGAAGTTCTCCTATGTTTAGGAACACAATTTTTAAAATTCTACCATCTTAGAAATTTAAATTATGAATCTTACATTTTATTGTGCAAATAATCAAAACTCTTTTGTTACATACATAAAAAAATAATTGGAAAAATGCAAAGTGGGAAGAATTTTAATTATTTTACTAAAACTTTCCTAACTATTTGTAAAAAAATTCTTAAATGGTTCCTAATGTTATTACCCAATCATATTTACTCCATGTTTTTTGGTTCTAAGTGTGATCCTTCTATGTGAGTAGGTAGGTAACTTTTTTGAAGAAACTATGTAATATCTATTCAATGGTGGGGATGGTCATTTCATAAACATAAATAGAGTCACAGATTTGTCATCTTTCAAACATGAGAGAGATGGCAATGGGTGGTGATGGAGCTTCCACAAGTGCAAAAGAACTGTAGCAAATGAGAAGAATAAAGGAGGAAGAAAGGCTTTGAAGCATGAGGTCTTAATCTAGGAAGCGTTACTACTTCGTGATGGAGCTCCTTGACCACAATGATTGGGCTTGCCATTGCTAGTGAGGTCCTATAATGAAAGGAAAGTGTTTGTCCTTTTTTTTGTTTTTGAGGGGGGAGGCTTACTTGGGGTTTTGCTTCCTATGGGGGGGTTTTTTTTTTCCCTTTGGATGGCCCCCTCTTTGCATCCACTATCAATTCAAAATACCCCTTGTCCTCATTGTTTTAATCTTTACACTTTAGGTAGCTTCTTGAGGCATGTCGAGTGTTCACCCTTTTGCTAACTTCGTATCTTAAGTTAGCCAAACTTTTTTTCTTTATAGGGGTCCTCCCCTCCTATGTTTCTTCCTAATTTTATTCTTCTTGCTTCTTATGGTTAGCTTCGAGCCCGGTCTAATTCCATTTTGGGGTTGTTTGAGTCTTATTTCGCATGCCCTCATTTATTTCATAGGATCCTTTGAGCCATCAAAGATGAAGTTAGGTAAGCTTTTTGCTTAGCCTTTAACTGAATTGTTCGAAATTTAACAAATGAATTAACATGGTACCTATTCCTCTTGTTGCCACATTGGTGTTTGTGTTATACTTGAAGTGGTTGTTCAGGTCAACAAGAGCTTTCTACTTGCCTTAGGAAGTTTTTGGCAAACGACTAATTTTCCCTTCAAGAGGAGTCTTCACGTGCCTCTTGTGCACCCCATTTTGTTGCAACCCTAGCCTTGGGCTCACGACTAAAGCAAAGCCTTGCGAAGGTGCGGGCCAAATGTGAAGCCCGGGAGTCACATTTCATGCTCTTGGGAGTGTGGAAGAGTATGAGGGAATGAACCTTCACATTTCGAAATGAGCTCCCGCTTTGGGAGTTGGAGTCCTAATGGACTCCCAAATCTTTAGAAAGCGATTACAGGAGTAAAAATTCATTGGATCAAAAAGTTCCTTATATCATTGAAAAGCTCCTGGAAGTTAGATGTCTAAATTGGTCTCCCATGACCCATTTGGACACTTAAAACACAAGTTATGGCCAAAAAAAGGGGTGGGAGTCAAATTGGCAATTTGACTCTCGACCACTAAAAGTCTGGAATCGCCTTGATTTCCTTTTGTGCAGGTGGCGTGCTACATACCATTGGAAAGCTATCGATGAGAGCTATAACTTTGCTTCAAGCCGCATCTCAATTAGAGGTTCGCACACAAAGTTATGAGGCCTCAAAGTCACCGGAATTTGAACTTTGGGAATTTCGAAACTCACACTTGGGAGTCCTAGAACAAAATGACATTTGGGTGTTGGTTTTGTGGCCAGGCACAAAGTATACTATAAGGGGGAAGGTGGTGGCTTCCTCCAAGTTTGGGCCGAGGTAAGTCTTGTGAGTTCGTGTTTGCCCGTGGTTAGTCCGTGCACCAAAGTGTTTCAACTACACACTAACCACCTTGTTGTTTGGTTTGTGTAGGTCCATGTGAGTAATTGAATTGCTTGTCAATTTTCGTAGTCCCCATCTTGGAACTCCAGCACACCTCTCTACCCCCGAAGTGTTGCGAGCCAAGGAGTGTGCCCAACTCATTCTCCTTCTGTTGTTTTCATCTTTGAATTCACAGTTGAGTCCATTAAGGAGCTTGGGGGTGCGCCACATTCTCTCCACTCATGGGAAGATTTTTCGACCATTTATCTTCATCGATGTCTAATTTTAAAGAAAGTCGATGAGTATAATCACGCATCCAATGTTATCTAACCCATGATGCCAACTATTCCTTTAAAGGACACCAATGTTACCTTCCACTAACTACATCCCCTCCTTCAAACCTTGTCCTTTTGCCTATTTTTTATTATCGGTTTAAACACATTTTTGTTCTAGATAGGACTTTATTTATCCAAGCCTTAACCAATGCTCCCCATTTCTCTTCAGGTGGGCTTTCTGGGATGGTATATGAGCATCTTTTGAGATGCTTCATACCAAAGGACTCATCCTCAAGGTTTTTGGAATTATTTTAGGTTATTGCTAATGTTGCTCGTGGGGATATCCCTAGGTCAATGGCCCTACTGCTGGGGGGACTAGCATATTGTTAGCAATGGCAAAGGACATTGGTGGTTTTCATCCTATTGCCATGGGTGAGATCTTTCTTCGGCTTATTAATCGTTCCATTATCTTACAATTTCAAGGACCATTTCAAGAGCACCTATCCCCAAATCAGTTTGGAGTTTTGACCCTTAAAGGCTGTGAAACCATTCTTTTTGGCATCTGAACACTTTTCAACCTACACTTTAATTGGGCTGTTATGTAAGTCGCTGTAAAAAATGCTTATAATAACATTTCTCAAGCTATTATTTTTAAAGAATTGTGTGATATCGAAGGGCCTTTGGCGAGCATTGTCCTCTTTACCAAGTTGTTTTATGGTGTTCATTCTTCACTTTATTACTAACATGGGTGACATGTGAAAGGGGTCACCATCATTGAATCATCTTTAAACATAAGGCAGGGTGACCCCCTAGGAAGTCCATTATTTGTTTTGGCCCATTATCAAACTCTCTTATAAACCATCATGCAAGCCCCCAATTACATATTTCCATCCTTAATGGATAATATTCACATCATGGGGCATTTGAGTGAAATTTCTCACGCCTTTGACCACCTTTCGACCCAATTAACCCTAATTGGGCTTAGGATCAAAGTGTTAAAGTGCAAGCTTTGGAATCCATCAAAGATCTCTCTAGGCATAAAGATTCCTCAAAACTACACCTTGGTCACAAATGGCTTACACATTTTGGGTGTGCAAGTGGGTTTTCAAGACTTTGCCACACATTTTTTGAATGAAGTTTTATTTCAAGACGTGGTGTATATTGACAATCTTCCCCTCCAAGGAGACACTTAGGTTACTTTGGGCATTTTTTCCTCATGTGTAGTTCGTTGACCTTCTTATTTCACACAAATAGTACCTACTTCTTCTTCTTTCATGTCTTTTTTGGCGAGTTTCAACAAGAAAGTTATGTAGGTATGTGGGGACATTATAGGTCCAAGATCATGGGAGTCTTTTCAGGGCCCCTTAACGAAATGTCAAGTTTGATTATCGATATCCTTTGGTGATATAGGCCTTTTTTTTATTGAAAAATATGCCCCATTTATTTTTTTAGGGAGTTGGGTTCTGGCGGCTCTATATTTATGCTTTAAGTTTCATATTTTCGATAGACCCGTTTTGGAAAAGTATCTTTCTCAAATTGAGCGGGTTCCACACCTACTTCAATATTGCTTACATGTAATGCAAAATGGCCTTCCTCTTACAATTAAAAAGATGCACATTTCTTTTTAGAATCTGACAGTTACTAGCACCCGAAGTTTATAAGCATCTTTGATGGATTTCCACTATGACACATCCTTTAGGTCTATCTTAAAGGATGACTCCATTTCTTCAACATCCATAGCCCGCATTCATTTTTGTTCAAGTAAGGGGGCAAGGTTATGGTTGGTTTCTACACCATCTATTTGTTCATTTCGCATCGCACATTCTACTTTCACTTCAATGTTGTGTTTTCATCTTGGTTTGATTCAACCTTCGACATCTAGTCTTTTCACGTGTGAGTGTGGGCATGGGTTGGATGCATTTGGCATGCACTTAATTCGTTGCACATTTGGAGGTAAAAAAATAGCCACAAATGACGCCATCCAAGACATCATTTATGTCCTCGTTCAAGAAAGTGGGCACGTTGTATGGAAAGAATGGTGGTATGCCCTTACATCAGGAGTTTCATTTCGAATTGATGTCTACATGACCCAAAATGACTAGGTTTTCATTGTCGATGTGGTGGATATTGACCCAATGTAGGAGACGATGGATTCAAATGTCATTATTTGACCAATAGGTGTAGCTATGAAATTTAACACCATTACTAAAATCCACAAGTATAAAGGGCTTCATGAGGCACACCATTATATTTTGATGGCCATGGAGGTGTACGGTGCATTCGGGCGTGATACGTATCATTTCATCAAGGAGTGTGCCCATCTTTTCCACAATAGATGATCAAAAGGTCATTTATTCTTGTTTTTTTGCATTCAATTTTTCAAGCATTGTGTTAGTATTGCCCTTCAACGTGCTTTAACCTTTGCTATAGAAAAGAAGATTGAGTGGGTGGGTGATGCGTGTTCTAAACCTCCCATTATTACTAAATCTCATGATTTGCGTGCAGGACATTCGAAAGGTCGTGAGTGAAATAGCTTCGTACCATGATAGGGACTAGCTCTCTCTCTCTTTTGGTTCTTGCAAGTTGTTCGTCTTTTGGCCTTCCCATTTTGTCTCGCCTTGGATGGTTCAGGCCATTGATCCTTTATTCTACTTTTTTATTTCTCTGGTATCAATGCAAATGGGATTGTAAACAAGCTTTATGTTTTCAACCCCCTAAAAAACAGTGACAAGAACTGAGGGTAAAACATCAAATAACTACTGGTTATGTTCCACATTAAGAAGAACCAGACCAAAACTGTGTCTGATTTTCAAAATTGGAACTGAAATGAAATAAAAAATTACTTTGGACGAACCACACCAAAAACTAGATTCCCAATTACATCTATGTGTGAAATCAAATTAAAATCATTTAAATTTACTTTTTAGAACAAGATCAGATCAGATAGAGGTGTTCTTCATAAAAGTAAAGAATCACTGAACAACACTGATCTCAGCATTCCAAACCAAAACAAAAAGAAACAAAGGAAACAACTATCCATGTAATAGAGTTATCCGTAAAGAAGGAAAAACACAGCACCAGAACCCTGAGTTTCGTCGTCATACACAGGGTGAGATTAAAATAAACCCTGCAAAGAAGTACATTAGCGTTCAAGGAGGGATGAAACTCAGAAGAAACCATCAATTTTGGCGGTAAACCGAGTTTCATATTGTCTTTCCTTTCTACTGAGCGCCTCCACTGCTGCTAAAATATACTTGCACTGCTCCTAACTATACAACCATTATAATCGGTCTCGAACCTTGTGCATTAAATGCTGAGTATCAGCATTTCATACTGAGATTTATTAAAATGTCTTTACTTTGCGAATACCACTGAAAGAGGGGATAAGGGATGAAAGGAGGCCGAAAGACAGGGTGAAGACAGGGTTACTTTATGGATAACTCTAATACCTAGATGGATTACAATGATACCTATGTGCTCAATTGGCAGAGGCCCACAAGTAGTTGGTTAGTTAAGTTAGTTAATAAAAGGCTTCAAGATTCTCAGGCTCAAGAAGGGTGTTGGCACAGGCGGGGTTATTAAGAGCCCCAGGGCCACCAAAAAAGAAATAACTCCCCCAATTAGTGTAACCGCCCTGCTGAATCCCAACAGTGTAGCAATTAGTATTGGTGACAGCCTCGCCAGTAAAACTGGCAGAGTACCAGTTCCCAGAAGCAGCGTTGCCGTAGGAAACATTTCGTTGGTAAGCGGCCACGGGATAACCGGCGCTGGCAAACGCACCGGATCCCATTCCCGTCGTGGTGGGCGTGGTGGACGCCGGCGCGATCTCGCCACCCCACTCCAGATTATCCGCACGGCCCGCTTTCAGAGTAGTGTAAATGGACGACGGCCAGTACCCCACCCAAGTCCCTTGGATCTGCAACCACCAACCGGGGGTACCAGAGTCGAAGACAATGAAGATCGAAAACTCGTATTCGAATTTTGCTTTCTGGGCCAGAGTGGTGTAAGGCGCTACCGTACCACCCAGTACCCAAGTGGAGTTCACTTGGACAAATCCAGGACAGTTCAAGTTGTAGCAACCCGTGCTCAGGTACGCATCTCGAGTCCAGTAGATGAAGAGATGGGGAGCTAGAGGCTGTTGCGACGGGTGAAGTGCAGGGTACACTTGCCAACCCACTTCTGCGGTGTTGAGATTCTCAAGTTGGTAGGAACCAGCAACGGTCCACAATTGTGAAAGACTGAACTCAGAGTTGGGTTCTCCTATGTAAGGGCCATTCACACTCAAAACTCCTCCCTGACCCGTGTAGCCTCCGGTCGTAGATGGGACTGCAACTACAGCATAGTCATGTGCTGGTCCGTTGCTTGCAGAAGTGGGGTTCTTCATTGATGTCGTTGAGGTCATCCCCCGATCAGCTGCTGGACCTTGGTGCTTTCTGAATAGCTGCTGATTTGGGTCGCTTCGTTGCACTGGGATGAAACCTTCACGACATCCTCCATGCTCTCTTGCGAAAAGTTGTGGGTGCTGTGGCAGCTGCTGCTGCTTATCTGAAACATTATCAATTTGTGGCAAGAAAATATTGTTCATAAGAATTTGTGATGATGGCTGCATCCGGATAATGTGATCTTGGAGGTTGGGCTCGTGTGCTGCAATTTGCTGCTCTATAGGAACACAATCTACCCAGCTTCCATCCGAAAGTTGGAAGGACTCGCTTGCAGGACCGTGCCTGGCAACATTTGTGCTGTCTCTGTACGCCTGTAGTCTTCTTGATGATGGTGCGACTTCTTCCTGCAACGTTGATGATGTCCCTGCTGCTTGCGATGACTTCACCAGCAGGAGCAGTAGCAGAATACACGTCATGGCTATGACTACCCGCCAGCCTAATTGCAAGCTCCTTGCAGCTCGAGCACTGGATCTTACTAGTCTTGTGGGATCCATGGTTATAATTCCCCCGCCACTTGCAGAGCAATGGAAAAAAACAGGGCAGGTGTCTTTCAGCAGGGGATGATTATCAAGCACAGTAGTAAGTACCGGAGGTCTACAGTCTACATGTCAGTGTAGGAGTCGATTTATAATCAAGAAGAAAAACAGAATGTACAGTAGTGAAATGATCAGGAGTTGCAGCCCATGAAGCGTAAATCTAGAACTTGGCTAGAAATTGCATCTCTTGGAATTCGTTCTTCTACTACTAGCTAAAGGTTTCTCCCCAGGGATTGCAGGATCAAGCAGGCATTTAGATCAGATCAGTACACCTGAATGAAGAAACTGTGGGATTCCGGAGCCAGCAGCTGGTACTTATCATGCAGTGCAAGAGGAGGACGAGGTGGAGCTCGACTACAATATTGACTAATATGCATTTATTTAGATTTGACGACACCTTAACATTAAGTTGGAAGATTTAATCATTTACGCATCTTTTGTATTACGCTAGCTACCTTGCAAATTACGGGACCTGTGTCTGCAGCAATACGTCAAAAGGGCTGATAAAGCGGACTGTCTAGAAAACATGGATCTGACCAGCAGCACCAGCACCAGCGGCGAATATTTCAACTAATTTCGAGTGAAGATAAGCAGCTCTGTTCCTCATATGTTCTGCTGGTGGTGGTGGTGGTGGTCTCAAAGTCGAGATCTAGCTCCATTTGGGTATCATGGTCTGCAGGTTACGTGCAGTTACAAGAATACCGGTTTCTCACATTTCTGAAGTAACGGCAAGAAGACGACTAGGAAGTCCTGGATCATGGCAACAAGGTCCCTGAACCCAAGGTCCCACTCCTATCCCATGATCATCCACAAAGTAAGTTGCAGCAAATTCGCGTGTTCTGCAAAAGTTATATATGCTCATCTCTGACTTTCTTCAACACTAGTCACATGTTCATTACATTACAACTGTAGTGGCAGCACATGTAAAAGTACATTCACACTTGGTGTTAAGGACTCTAGTCTTTAAGTCCCTTAACACCAAGCTAGTCATTTAGGACTTAAATCTATTTATCTTTTAAAATTTATGTTAAGTTAACATTCACTTAATATTAAAAAATCACCCATTTAACACGTTGGCTGCCACCTAAGATGCCACCTAGATTTTCACTTAACACTGACTTAACATTAGGTGTGAATGCACCCTTAGGTACCTTACATTGAAGAACAAACTGGATCTCTTTCTGTGTGGAACCGGAACGGCCCCAATTTATTTATCAGAACCGGATGGGATCCTGACAGAGGTGGGTGCCACCCACCAGCACACCATCCACTGGATGATGCCCCTTGTGAGTCAGTTGTGGATGAACCTCAACTGAGTTCATGTCCAGTTTAACCTTGGTAGCCCATTCTACTAGAAGCTAGTAGGTCCTGAATATAGGTACATGTGTAAGTAGGAAAATAGGTGACTACTAAATAGGTAGGTGATTTCTACACTACATGTTCTTGTGGGTTGTTAGTAGGTGGTATTATAACCCACTGGATTTTTAAAAAAGTTAAACAACTTCTTTGAGTTTTAAAATTAAGCATTAGAACCTGAGGTTCATATATAATTCTGATTTTTTGGGTTGAAAAAGTGAAAATCAATAATCTTTTGATTAATTTTTTTCCCCCAAAGTACAATTGACTACCCAAACATGGAAACTAGAGGTTCAGTGGTCACAAGGAGTGAGGTGCAGAAACATGATAATTGTTGTGAAGCTACATTAGATGTTTGAGAATCAATTTGAAGGAATTGGACTAGTTAAAAGAACAAAAGGTCCATATTATACTTATGATGACAATCTAATTTTTTTAATATCTTTATAAGTTTAATGAGGTGTAGAGGGCCTTGGTTCAAATTTGAACAACATATTTGTTGGATGCAAATTTGGTGGAATTATATAGGGATGAATATTTTTTAATAATGATGTCAATCAAGTAATTGAATCAAATGTCACATGTGTGGAGATTATTGTTTAGTGAACGAACAAACCTATTCAAACTAATATGTCATGTTCTCATTGGAATATATCTTTGAGGTTCTTGAGTAGGCCAAGGTCAATATTATGGACTTATAGTTTGGTTTTCATTAATTGCTTCTGAAGGAAGGTGATAATGTCAAAACAACATTCTAAAGGATTGATTATAATGAGAAAGATTATTTATACCAATGGTGGTTTTTTGTCAGTTTGTTTGAAGAACACCTCTAGAATGTTTTTAAGAATTATGGATCAAATGTTGGCATGCTTTAGCTTTCCCAAATGCTACATAGATGACATCATTATCTTTAGCTTGACATTAAGAAATAATAATATGCATCATTTGCAAGAAGTGTTTGGAAGCTTAATGAACATAAACTTAAATTTCATCTTGGCAAATGTTGATCCTTTCACATTCAAATATTATACCTTCAAATCATATGATTTATCTAGGTGGATTGGGAATTTAAAAGACCAAGCTTGAAGCCATTTCACAAGTTCTCCAACCATTGAATGTTAATTGGTTAGGAATTTTTATGGACTTGTGTAATTATTATCAACGATTTGTCAAAGGGTTTAATAACATTGCCAAACCTTTGACCCAGTTGACAAGGATTGACTAAAAATACATTTGGGGTGAAGCACAAGAACATGTCTCTCAAGAATTGAAAGCATGCTTCATTTTAATTCTCATTTTGTGACACCCCATTTGAAGGTAATATTTATAATTACACATGGATTGGAGCACCTTAGGGTTGGGAGTTGTGTGTATTCAATTGGATGATGATGGTCATAAATTTGTGGTGGCATACGCTAGTCATTCCAACAATAAAATGAGGGCAAAGTATAGTTCATATGAAGGGGAAAATTAGATCTAAACGGGATTTTCATCAGCACAATCATGTCAATATTTTCCCACCCACATGTTAACACATAGTCTAGCAAGTTGCGTGTGCAATAGAAAGGGCTTCCCTTTAATTTTGATTAGTATCCACACACAATTTTCTTTAATGGGTGTGTTGAGGTCCTAGAAGTGCCCTATGGCTATGAATTGTGGCACATAGAATTTTTCCTACCAACATTGCACATATAGTGCTTATCATTGCAAAACACCACAAAAGCATTCTTGCACTACAAGGATAATTTCCAAAACCATTATAATCAATATTCCTACCCCAATTTACTTTGGTTTCTAATCTCAATCCCCAAGTGCACAACTTAAGTTTCAATGACATGAATCAATTCGTGGGTGGTACCAAGCAAAACCATGCCATCAATAAACTAGTTGTACCCACTATTTGGCCTATGAAAGCAAAAAACAACCTCACACAAGACATGAGATATATCTTTCGAAGAAGCAAGGTTTGTTTTCAACAAACAATCACATATCTTTTTCCAAAGTTTATTTGGCGAAAAAAAATTTATTCCAATAAGTTGTTTGTTTGATGAAATGACATGGCCTACAACACAAAATGGTAAATTGTTAAATGGACACTATCATTTAAAATGTCTATCCACAATATCATTAATGGGATGTTAGTCAATTTCTTGAAGCGTTGTGAATCCACTATTGGAGGTTCCTACATGTGGATATGGATGAATCTATAAGATTCTTTCTAGTGCAACTCCAAACCAAAGGCAATATGAGGTAACACTTAAAAATTTCCCAACCTACAATTGTGTGAATTTTGTGATTATGTTGTTAGGTTTGTTAGGTTTGTTAGGTTGGCAAGGGAAGTCATGTGGGAGCCATATAAGCACATTTATCACATGTTACAACATTTTATGTTTTGTGAGGAGTTTGAAAATTTCATCCATTTCCCCACTAGGAGTTACGATGAAGTTCATCACTTATTGTTTTGTGCCATAACTTCTAAGGAAGTAGAAGGGACATCAGAACTTATAGTTCCAAAAATGTGAAATACATTACATAGGATGAAACTTTTTTTTTCATTTCGAAGGTAAAAATCAAATATCGTATAAATGGTTTTGAGTTGGTAAAGGTTTTGGATATTTCTCATTAAAAATTTTGATTATAGATTATTGTGGAATGAAATTATTCTTTAACTATTGTTGCATGTGCCAACAATTTCACAATGTCTTTTAAATGAACACCCTTGGTTTCTTTTGTTAGTTTCACATTTCGAAATATCCAAAACTTACATCCACTTCCTATCAAATTTTCACTTGCAATGTGCAATTATTTTTCATCCACATGGATGAAATATTTTATTTACTAAGATAAATATTATGTCCAAATGGATGAAATATTCAATCCATGTGCCAAAAAATATCATCCATGTGGATGAAAAATTTTCATCTACATGACAAAAACATTCTTAAAAGTATTCCTTATAATTCAAAGAATGAAGCTGACAAGTTCACCACTCATTGCTCACACTCATAAGCTCACATGTTAATGACATTGTAAATTAAGTGACTTAATCTTTTAATAACATGGCTACACTTGTTGGCTAATATGTTAAGGCAAATGTGTTCAATTGCATGTGTACTATATGAGCAAATCCATTATATCATGTTGAAGAAGACAATGAAGATGATCATGATGTTGACATTTTTTAGACATGAAGATTTGTTTCAAGTCTTGATGCGAAAGCACATGTAATCCTTTGTTATTTGTTGAACTAGTTGCCCCGAACAATTTAAAATTAGAATCATGTCCAAATTTTTAATTAAAAAAAAGATGTTTGAAAATGTTGGCATTGGGGTTCATGCAAGAGATTAGTGATTTGTGTGATAGGCCTATTAAAAGTATGATTTACATCCAAAGAAGGCATCAGGGTTGTTCGTAGAACAAAAGGTTGTTGCAACATAGTTGTGTGTCTTAAACCTTAAACCCAATGATGATCCTTTATGTTTTCCAAGTGAATGCAATGTAGAGTAGGAATAAAATTGGTAGGTTATAAAATAGTTGGAATGGGTCAAGTACACAAATAGGTAGGAAATGATAACTCTACCATTTTAAAAAGTTCATAATATCAACATGTACAAACTACTGACTTTCACTGACTTTCAAATTCATAATTTTTAATTATTCTACAAAATTACCAAATGAAAAACCTTTAAAACAATGTGCAAAAGGAAATTCATTTTGTTGTTGATATATTACAAAAAAAATTTATTGTTGAATAAATCAATAGAAAGGAAGAATCAAATACACTTGAAACAAATGGGGCAAACACTAGACATAAACAACAAATTAAATGCTACACTAATTTTGACATAGTTGCAAGATAATGCCCAATAGAAATCTTTTGAAATTTTTTGACTATACGTGAATTATAATTAACATTTTAATTATTTTTCTTAAGCAAAATTTTCAAGGGATAAAAAATGTTCTGTTGGCAAGGTTGTCACAACATTTGTGTGTTGTGTGTTCGTTGCAACGTGACAGATGCATTTGGACATACATGCACCCTTACATCACATCAATATAAGGTCAACTTAGGTCAACCTAAGATCAACATAGGACCTAAGGTCAACATAAATCTAAATGAGGTTGAACTACGTACAAAACAATTAAAGGCAATTAAAAATTACATCACTCAATCATTATAAATTGTGTGGTGACCAAAACAAAAAAAAATTGATTGATAACTTTTAATTACCATAGTTGATGACCAAAAATTTTCGATTACCTAGGGTGGAGATAGAAAGCAATTGAAAATTCAGGTTGGTGATTAAATTTTTTCAAGCATTACCCAAAATAATTTAAGCAACAACCAAAAAATTTGGGCATCAATAAAAAAAAATTCATACATCAAATCAATGGAAACTATTGATCAAATGATTAAAAAATTTCAAGAAATTTTCAAAATTTTTTTGGGGTAGTTGGACAAAATTTGGTCACCAACTCTCAATCACCACAATTGGTGACCAAAAATTTTCAACCACCCAATTTGGCAACCGAATGGTTGGCAACCAAAAATTGGTGATCAAATTTTTTGAGCATTACCCAAAAAAATTGGGCAACAATTGAAAAAAATTAATCAACAACAAAAACATTAGTCATTGGATCAATGGCCACTGTTGATTGAACGACTCAAATTTTTGAAGTAGCTCCTAAATTTGTTTTTGGTAAACCAAAAAAAAATTATCATCAACTATGGCGACTAAAAGTTGGGGACCAAAAGTTTTTGGTTATAAACCGTGGTGATCAAAAGTTAATGACCAAAAATTTTCAATTACCATTCAATGACAGGAAAATAAAGTTTGACAACCAAATCTGTTTTTGATCACCATACACAATGGGGGCAACCGAAATGTAATGGGTTTATGTGTTCATGCATTAGCTTTAACATTAATGTTCATGCGTTAATCTTGACAAATGCAACCGATGCATAAGGACGGACATCAACACAATGCCCGATGCAAAATGAGTGCATCGTTTCAATTTTGACAACCTTATTTATTGGTTAAAATCTTCTTTTTCAACCAAAGAATTCAAGGTTTGATCCTTTTTTCAAATTTGTTTGTCCTTCGAGGAAAAAAATAGCCTCCAAGAAACTTTTTCAAGTTAAATGCCCCAAGGAAAAAATAACTTTCCCCCAAAAGCAAACAAAATGGTATTGTCACCAGAAAAGAAGGGGAGGTGATTTTGAGATAATAATCCCTATCATTTTGAATGTAAGTTCAACAAGGTTCACTAGAATTTCCAAGGAGTAGAAAGGAAGTTACAACAAATATTATTACTAAACCTAAATCCTTCCAACCAAACAAACTTTATAATTCTATCTCTATGGACCTCAAGGGACCAGACCTGTTTTGATTTCCTCTCAAGGAACCAAATGGTTGTTGATGAATGTGGTAGCTCATCATTCAACAATAAAAACCTCACAAATGTTACCCCAACATCATCATGTAGTTTCATTCATAAGTTGGACAAAAATCAAGAGTCGAATGAGTATTTGTGACCGTTTAAATTTCATAGTATCCTCTTGTTCCAAAATCCCTAAAGTTCCCACTATATCACAAGTACCTTTTTTTCAAAATAAACCACATTACACATTCACACTAAAACCCCTCAAAATTTAACACATATGATTGCCACCACAATTGCTCCTAAAATCATTAGATTTTTTCATCATTTCCCTTGATTTGGTCCTTAAAAAGACAAACTTTAGACCTCTTACTCCCTTCGTAACACTCATGGCACAACGGAAAATTAGGCGCCAGGTTCAAGAGAAGAAAAAGTCTAGAGGGACTTCTATCCCCAACTAATTATTATCAAAATCCAAACAAACTCCACGCTTCATAACTAGAAGAATCAAAACTTCGCTTCTCCCACACTCCCAAAAGAAAATTGCATGCCTTCCTTCTCCTTAGCCAACTTCATAATTTTCTTTCATCCACATGCTTCTACTCCTTTGAAAGTTTAGCACCAATCATTTCTAAGTTTCGTGACTCACATTCCCCATAAAAATTGTCAATTGAGCAACAAGGATTCCACTCCATCACCGATACTAGCTCACCAAAGCCATTCCGTTGAAAAACAACATTAAACATAGTAACTTGCAAAACAACAAAACAAAGCCAAAAACGAAAAAACAAGAAATTGGACTTTTAACATCCTTGAAGCACAACAACTTCAGCATCATCTACCACTCATCTAACTTAAGGTTCCTACTTTCATTATACTCATCCACATAAAATGTTGGACATTGTTTTAGGTCACAATACCCCAATCATGTTCCCTCACGGCAAAAGGGACTAAGTTGCCCTAAGGAGTAACTTCTCCCAAGGAGAAAAGGATTATATTTTTCAAATGAATTACCTCCCTCATGGAAAAAAAACTATGTTGCCTTAGGGAACAACTTCCCCCAGGGAAACAAAATTTATATTGACCTGGGGAACAACTTCTCCTAGGGAGAATCTTTTTCAAAAGTGTAAGTTTTTGAATGTTTAACAAGAAAATACAAGGGGTAAACTTTGTTCAAATCAAACATTCTTTATACCATTGGAGAACTCTTGAAATGTAAAATTTTTAAATGATCTTACATTTTTTATTTGAAATTATGAGCAAAAAGTTATGACGAAAAAAAAAGTTGAAAGTTTAAAAAGGGACTAAGTTGGAGGAGAAGGCAAGTTAAAATTACTAGTACTAAATTGCCTTAAAAGCAAATTCTTAAATGTTTGACAAAAAAATTCAGGAATTTTTTTTTTTTTAATCAAACACTCTTTATACCATTGGAAAATTCTTGAAATTTAGATATCTTAAATGGTGTCACATTCTTGATTTGTGATTATGAACAAAAATTTAAATGGTAAAAAAAAACATACTAGGAGTCAAATTTTCTAACACCCCTTTTCCCTTGGGCAAGTGAATCATCTTTTTGTCGGCCTTTTTCATAGGGTGAGAGAAAGGCATTTCGAAATTTGACACCCAACTTTTTTTTTTCCATAACTTTTAACTCATAGCCTCAAATGAAAAATGTGAAACCATTTTATGTATCTATGTTTCAAGAGCTTTTCAATGATATAAAAATGTTTGATTTTGACAACATTTGCCCTTCATAATTTCTTGTCAAACATTTGAAAACTCATTCTTTATTTCAACTTACTCCCCTTTTCCTTTGAGGAGGAATCAACTTAGTCCTTTTTTTAACCCCCAACTTTTTTTTTGTCATAATGTTTTGTTCATATATTCAAATCAAAAATATAATATCATTTAAATATTTGCATTAGAAATTTTTTTCAATGATATAAAGAATGTTTGATTTGGACAAAGTTTACCCCTTTTATTTTCTTGTTAAACATTAAAAACCTTGAGCCTCTAGGGAAGATTATCCTTGAGCGAAATTGGTCCTCATTGCAATTTACTCCCCTTCAACTCCCCAAGGAACATGGTTGGAGGTACCATTTTGTCTTCTCAATAGGGAAAGACCCTTTCTCCTCAGGGCATTTAACTTAAAAAATTATTTAGAGGTTTTTTTTTTTCATCCATTTTGTTCATGGAAAGATTAAAAATTTTGAGAAAATAATCCAACCCTTTGGATGAAAGGGTTTATTATAACTAGTATCAAATTTTTTTCCTTGAAAATGTTGTGTAAGAAAGATATTTATAATGTTAATCATGGTTCAGGTAATATCATTTTTTTGTTAAACATTGTCATGTATTTGTGTCAAGACCAATGCCGCTCATGCTGTGTGTATTCCAGTAAATGGTGATTCAAAACCCAAAAAATGAGTAAAAAATTTATTGTTCTACACAATTATGCTCTTGAGTTAAATATCATACTTGTACAAATTTCCCCCGCTTAAGATTTTAGGGAAGATGCCCAAAACTGACCAATTTTATCATTTGCTCACCCTCCAAATGAATTTAGACAAGTTTCAATGTCCTTATGGCAAAAGGTGGAAGGGCA
>Ga0209208_10005793_pt1 | contig 17123 bp, 9 predicted proteins | sample S1TSphfallax_3_FD_187694 | JGI IMG/M metagenome (GOLD analysis project Ga0209208, IMG submission 187694) | Host-associated microbial communities from peat moss isolated from Minnesota, USA - S1T2_Fd - Sphagnum fallax MG (SPAdes) (version 2) | ecosystem: Host-associated > Plants > Peat moss >...
TGTTTTTTTTTTTTTTTTTTTTTTGCATCTTCCAAATCTACGATCACCTTTGGGTACATGAAAAAAATTCCTAAATGAAACACTTCCAAGGAGGTTGAATAAATAAGCTTCCCCGACTATCAACAATAGCAAACATGAAGAGCGGACTACTTAGGAGGAGAGGGTTTACGGTTTAGGATTTAATGTATAGTGAATAATATTGTTGCATTGTTATGAGACCATATAGGTGGGTAAAATACAGCGGCCCCCCCCCCCGCGCGGTCACGTTGTAGATTTTGATTTAAGCAAGTGAAGTGGTCGGGCTCCACTTATTGAACTCGAGCAAAGAAAGAACCGACAAGATTGCGGTTGATTGATTATAGGCAAAAAACTCGCATGTTTCAATGGGGGTTTCAAAAGATTTTCCGGAACGCACCCACCCACCCGGATGCAATGCTCCAAGTGTATATAGCTTTAGGGAACATATACGTATGTGTACATACGTGTACTCGGTTAGAGGAACCGAATTAAGTTTCGACTCTTACAATTATATCATCAAGAGCTATGAGCTTTGAAAACTCACTGTGGGCTACTTGAAATTTTTGAAAAACTTGCTTAAGTAAGTTAAGTCCCGGATCTTTGTTAAGTACCTAATCCCATCCCATTTAGATATACGACTAATTTCTTTGTGTTTTTTTTTGGGGGGAGGGGGAGGGGGTCCCTCAAGAGAGCATAGAATGGCCATGATTTTTTTTGTTCCAATCAATGCAAAGATAATAGGAAGGGTGGGACGGAGGCATCCAAAGTGATTTTCTTTTTGGGGTGATGGGCCTCTTTGATTGGTCCAACACCCCCAAAAAAAAACACTCATGTCATCGACATTCCCCCCCTACCCCCAAAAGATCGATTATGTAAGCTTTTCTTTTGGTCTAGTTATAGGAGTTACAAAGAAAGGATTTTGACCAAAGGATATAGGACAAAGTGTGGTGGCATTGGGAACAACTTAGGGGAACACATGGGGACTTGGTGAACACATTGTCAACATGGTGGGCGCATAGAATCCACACAAAAAATCTCAACACATCCCTTGCCCCACTCTTTACTCGACACGGAACTTGATTTCATTGAGCTTGCAACTTGGGTATGTATGTTGTTTCGACTAGGTGAGCTCCACTACCAACTTGTCCCAAAATTACTCTCACCCCCTCATGTTTGGGATGGATCGATCGCCTTCTTCCAATGCTCTTGGCAAGCTTGGAGGATTGGCTTTTTCCCTTTTTGTCGACATTTTGTACCCATGTGAGAAATTTTTTGTCGAACAAGTTGCAAGGGGGGGGGGGGATAAAAAGGTTCCTTCATATAGACGGCAATGCTATAATTGGAAAAGAAAAGAAAAAAAAGTAGTCCTATTGTGGACATTATGCATGTGCGGGGGTGTAAAACAACTAGCTTCTAGGGTTGGTGGTGTATCTCATTCTCTCTCTTTTCCAAACCCAACAAAGCCCCAAGTGGTTTGGGAAGATTTCAAAAGAGAGAGATTGGGTATTTTATTTTTCCACACCCCGAGTTTATTTATCATTATTCCTAGAATTACATAGATACTCATCATACATCAGGATATCAACAATAACAAGGATAAAGGTTTATATATGGTTGATGTTTGTTGTTGCTACCTGCTCATTCATTTGGATGAATTTTTCCCCAAAAATTGAGCAAATTTTTGTCAAATTTTGCACCAAGAAAACCAAATTTTCCCCTGCTCTTTTGTCCAGATGGAAAATGCCAATTTTGAACTTTGAACTAGCAATAGTTTATAATAAGATATGTTCCATGAAATGTTAATATTTCCCCATAAATAGCAGCAATGCCCCCCTAAATACACCATGAATACTGCACACATTTGGGGATGACAACAACAACAACAATGTAATTTCATGAACAAGGGTTCGTGTCAATGTTTAATAGAATTGAGGAGCAAAGAACCACACTTTTGATTCACATATGTGATTGGACAAGCCGATTTAAGAGAAGGTAGATAATTGTGTGTTGTGAGGGAAATTTTGGAGCTCAATAAAATGTTATGTGCTGAATTGGAAAAAAAATTGTACCATATTTTTCAGGTTCAAGAAGAATTATAGAAACTCAAATATTTCACAATGCCAAAATGTAATCTCTTACAAAACATCTTCTACAAAGAAACCAAAATCCTTCAAGATATTCTAACTCTGTTTCAAATCTCAAGTTTCAACACAAGCCAAACTATCATCTTTCTAAAATCCTCATATAAAAATAAAGCAAGATTATAAAGCAAGGACTTGACAATGCTCTTGCAGCTCAATACCACACTAGCCTATCTTTCTTACCTCCATTGAGGACACAAAACTCATGAATGCAAGAAAAACAGGGTGCAAAGTACACAGAGTCTTATTGTACATGCACATGCGGATTTGAGTTAGTATGGCAAATCAGACATGAGTTTTCATTGAATTGCATTTGCTCAGGCTCGGTTCTCACTTTTTGTGAACTTTGCAAACAAGATTGATTAGATGAAAAAATATCAAGTCTGTTCTTCTCACAAGAATCCTCCAAAAAGAGAGAGAGAGAGAGAGAGAGAGAGAGGCTCAAAAGAGTATGGCAAATCAGACATGGATTTTCATCGAATTGAATTTGCTCTGCTTTGCTCTCTGCTTGCTCTTTGCTCTTTGTGAATTTTTGCAAAAAGGATTGATTACCGAGATGAGAAATATATAGCAAATTTGTTCTTGTCACAAGAATCCTCAAAAAGAAGAGAGATGCTCAAATGAGTGCGGTGGCAGACTTAGAGAAAATAAATAAGAGATCTGATCAAAGAAACAACAAACAGTGATTCAGATTCATGTAACTACAACAAAGAGTTCAAGTCTCTTGAGAAATCTCTTGACATCCCACTCGATCAGACTTGGAAAAATCCAGAGTTTTGCAATTAAGATTTGAAGTTTGTAAGAAGAATGGGTGGTGGGTGTTGATCCTGGCTTCAATTCAAAAACCAACAACAAAAAAAATGAAAAAAATTTGCAAGAAATTTTCAGTAGTTGTTATTCTCATGCAAAATGATCCATGATGGTGATGAGGATGATGATGATGATGCACCTTCGTTGCAGCCCAGCTTCAAGGTTTGGTTGTGCAATCAACAGACTGAAGCTGAACCTTGTTTCAAACAGCATGCAGCAGCTCAATGAGGAAAAACTACTTGCTTCAAGTAAATTTGCAATGGAACAACTCTGGGGCAATGACATTGGGTGCTTGAGGAAAAAAATTCTTGTCCAGAGTTTGGTGCCATGCAACACTGGGGTTATAGAGACATGGGTGCTTTTCAAGAGGAAAAAAACAGCTTCAAGGTTTGCAATGGAATTCATCACTGCCAGAGGAATGAAAGAACATTGGGTGCTTGGTTTTAAGAGGAAAAAAATTCTCAGAGTTTGCTGCAATGCAACTCTGGAAGAACTCTTGGTTGTTGTTGCTGTTGTTGATCCAGGTTTAGGGTTTAGAGGTTTTAGGGTTTAGGGCTTAGGGCTTAGGTTTAGGGCTTTTTAGGGTTTAGGATTATATCCCTGAGAACTTGGCAGATCAGGGCCAGGCATGGATGAAGAAGGGTTAGAGTTAGGATGAAAAAAAGGGTTAGGGTTTAGGGTTTAGGTTTCAGAGTATATAGACTTGCTTTATGAGTGTGTGCCATGATATTTACATTTTATATTTTATGATTGCAATTCAGATTATTATAAAGCTCTTTTAAGTTTATACATGGAAATTTTGTATTCTTTCCAAAAAGTCATCCATTGCATTGAAAGTTCATTCTTGTAATCTTTCCCAACCAAAAAAAGGAATATAAGTTAATTAAAATATATAAAAATAGAAACAAGGTAGCTGCATACGTGAGAGTGTGTATGTGCCATGATGATATTTACATTACTTTACTTTTATTTCCAACAAAATTTCACTTCAGATTTATTAACTTATTTAATCTATAGGTACACAACAATTTGTTATTATTTCCCAAAATCATCCATTACATTGAAATTGCATTGTCAAAATCCTTCCAAAAAAAGGACAATAAATAATAAAAACATATTAAAATAAAACGAAGTAGGTGCCTACATGTGTGTGTGTGTGTGCCATGATATTCACATTTATTTTGCTTTAGTATTAAACAAAATTGCAAAAAGTTTGAAATAAAATGAGAGGAGATCATTTGCCACCTACTAATAATCTTAATAGCTTTTGAGTCCTAAGTATGGGGTAGTAATCTTTTAAGCTAGGTACTAGGTATTTTAGAAAAGTAGGTGTGCTTGAAGATTACTCATTTTTCTCACCTTAAAGTTAAGGTCCAAGCTATTTAATTATTGTTAAGATGTTGTAGACTCATAGTTGTAGACCCAAGTGAATGCAAAATCCTTTGCCTAAAAGCATGGTCCAATAAATTGATTAGAGTAGATAACTAAAACTTCAAGAGGTTTAAGTGTTTGTGAACTTCTTCAAATGAATTTTTCGGACTCAGTCTGATGAAGAAGTTGTGTGGATTAATTTGATTGATTGATTGCTTTCTTGGTTGGTTGCTTTGCCATCGCTTTCTTTACTCCTGAAGAAGAGTATTTTTTTGTATATCTTTTGTTTTTCCTTTGACCTTCATATGCAAGCTCTACTATTCTTTATTAGCCTCGCCTACCAAGGCAAGCATATTGTGTTTAGATTAGGTGTAGAGTTATGATATCTTGAAGGATTTTGGTTTTTTTAGAGGACTTTTTGAAGATTATATTTTTGCATGGTGAAATATTTGAGTTTCCATAATTCTTCTTTCATTTTGCCTTAAGATACTTTTAATGCAAATTGCAAGGCCATAGTGTGACACACCCCTTGTTGTACTTGTTCATGTGAAATGAAGAGAACACTTGTATCCTTGTACATACTTGTATATACCACCCATACAAGCATACATGTACACTTGCATATACTTGTATACAAGATAGACCTATTTATACATACTATACAAAAAAAAACCAGAACTTCTAGTCACCCAGACTATCTTTTGGTAATAGAAGTAGTGACAAGAAAACAAGTGCAAGATTAATATTGCTGCAATCTCTGGGGTATGAAATTTGAGCTCAATGCACAAGGATGGAGAAGAAGTTGTACAAGGTTAGAGGAGGCCGAGGTCCAGGCAAATCAGTGTGGATGCTATGTGTATGTGTGCCTGCAATCTATGTCACATACATCACACAAGGAATTATTCAAGAGAATGTGTGAGTGATTGATTGTACTCTTCTTCTTCTTCTTCTTCTTCTTCTTCATCTTCTTCTTATTGCTCTTGTAGAATAAGCATATGGCCATGATTCATCTATTCTTCTATCAAGTGAATTGTTCTTCTTATTATACATCAAGTCTTGATAGAAGAATAGATGAATCATGGTCATATGCTTTACTCATTCATTCCCAAACAAAGTGAGCAATAAGGGGGACTTTTGAGTTGAACATTTAACATGGAAAACTGGAATTTTTTGTGTTGCAGGTCAACAACACGTTACGGAGAGAAACAACAAAGATTTGAGCATCTTGCATTCTTGAACTTTGCCCAAAATGTTGTCTGCTTTCTCTCTTCTCTTCTCAGTATGCTTCTGAATTACCCATCATCTCTACTCTTGTGATTTCCATTTGCATCTCTACTCGTGCTGGCAATTGATCCTGAAAGCATGCACAGAGAATGAGTTCAAAGAAAAACAAGAAATTATTTGACATGTAATGGATTTAGGGTTAGTCATGAGTATCAAATGTTTTTGGGATTTGTGTGCGTGTTGTGTGCTTGGAACTATTGACTGATTGGGTGGCCAAACTTCAAGCAGTGTTGCACATATGGCCAAACTTGAAGAAGGAAACACAAGCTCCAATTGTAGCTTTTTGGAGTGCAAGCATCTCACATGCAATTGGGACAGGGTGGGGAATTACAGCTCTCAAATACATCAGTTATCCTGCACAGGTAAGCCTGGAAAAATCATGTATTGTGATCAATTAATGGTCATTGATGGGTTTTGTGAAAGGTTTGTTACACTAACTCTAATCTGTTGATGATTGTTCCATGTTCAAATCTGAGAAACTTTCACAGACCAAACTTTCTGCCTTCAACAAGGGAGAAAGTTTGGTCTGTAAAAGTTTTTTAAGACGCTTAAGAAGATGGAGAGGTGAAGATAATAATTTGCTCAAAAACAGAAAGAGAGTAACTTGTTGTCATCTTTGAAATGAATAGGTGCTCGCTAAGTCTTCCAAACTGATACCAGGTATGGATTTGAATTGTTCTCTTTTATGGTTATCGCATTGATGAGATTGTTTTGGTATAAAATCAAGTAAAACATGGATTATCCACTATTGCATATGAAATAATCAACAACTTGTGACTATGCAAAATTAGCTCTCACCTTGGGTTTCTAGGGTTTGTCTTGTGACAGTGATGTTTACTGGAGCCATTGTGTATGGAGTCCACTACACTATACCAGAGTACCTTTGCACATTTCTGATTACTGGTGGTGTTTCTATATTTTCTCTTCTAAAGGTAAAAACACAAAGAAACTCATATCAGACAGAACTTCTTTTGAATTTTATAGGAGGCAACTTTGTACAACCTCCTCACGAGTTGTAAACATGTGCATTAAAGTAGTGATTCTTCCTTCATATAGATTTGAGTATGGAATTTAGAGAGTTTGTTTTTGCAAAATGAAATTTGTATTGCTTGTAAGTTGTAAAATGTGATTCTCCTATGTGGGGATGCAGAATCATGAGAAAGTTGTGAGCAAAGTAGCAAGTCCCAATCAACCCTTTGGTTATGCTCTCTGTTTTCTTAACCTTGGGTTTGATGGCTTCACACATGCCACACAAGATGCTATCACAAAAAGGTAAGATGAGTTATGCTTTTTGAATCTTTCTCTTACTCATATTTATTGTGCAAAGTCAGGAGTTCTTGGAGGAGGGCCCATTCGCACATGTTACTTGAATCAAATCCCTCTTCCTGTATTTGCAAGGCCTAAAGGACATTGCTCATTAAAGTTGAGCAATTTTGTGATAAATATTCTACTAAGAGGATGGTCTTTTAATGTGTAGTAACTTGGTTGTGGCAGGTATCCGAAGACTAATGCAGTGCATATTATGATGTGCATGAACATGTGGAGCTCTATATATATGGGCATCTTCATGTTGGGATGGCCAGGTGGAGGTGGTTGGGCAGCTATTAAGTTTGTGTGTGAGCATCCAAAAGCTGCATGGGACATTACACTCTTCTGCTTGTGTGGTGTAGTGGGGCAAAACTTCATCTTCCTCATCATCAGCCACTTTGGTTCATTGGTGACAAATATCATCACCACCACTCGCAAGTTTGTTAGCATTCTTATTTCTTCACTTTGGAATGGGAATCCTTTGTCTTTTCAGCAATGGGCAAGTGTTGTCATGGTGTTTACTGGGCTATCATATCACATTTACCTCAAATGGAAACAAAAAGCTCCACATGGGCATGGTGGGAGCAAAACACCAACATATGCAAATGAACATAAAGAAGACGATGGATCACAGTTTGTGGCCCAACTACGTAGTAGGAATTCTAGCACTCTTTGAACTTTTTTACTTATTGAACTCAAGAACAACATTACAAATCATGGATGATGGAACATATACATGGGGTTAGTCCAAAATTGACCCCACTATATTAGACTTTGTGAAAGAGGCAATTTGGATGTGGGGAAACCAAGGAAGAATGTTATGTTGTTCTTTTTTATAAGCAACAACCACAAAGAAGCTTTTATCATGCATCTTCCACCTTTGTGTTCCTTGTGGAGATAAGAGGTATCATTCATCTCTTTTATGTCAAACTTTAGCAGGCAATAGCCTAGATTGAATTCTTATGAATTCTAGTACAACAACTTAGAACCATCCAACCCATTTGCAATACATGTATCCTTAATACCAACAAAATACTCTAGGGAAAACCCAAGCTTCATTTCCTTTGTACATTATTTTTAACGATCCATAATGAGACAACCAAAATGTTACAAGCCTTCTTTTAAATCATGATGCACAAGGGTTAACATCACAAAGATGTTCCAAGTTCTTTTCCGCATAGAAGGTGACCTTACATGTGTTGCTATCATGATACTAGAATGATCAAACATACATGCACACAAGAAATATAGGATTTTACAAGAACATCACATATAGTACATGATTTGATGTAGTAATTTGAAACCTTGGTTGAGATTATAAAAGACATTTCCTTGTGGTCTTAGTTTTAGTCCTTTCAACATTCCTTTTTTACCCGAACTTGAAATCTGTGGGTAATCTTTACTTGTTCTAACTGACTAATTCATCAAGTTACAACCCTTCTCAATACATTTTCAAACCTTCAACATTCTGTAACATGAACAATTAATTCAAAATATGGTGAATCCATTTCCAATTTTTTATTGATCACCAATAATTACATTGTTCTTAGTTTTCCATCCTTCATTAAAGGTCTTTACTAGTTGACATCAAATTTCAAACACTAGAACATCAATATTCCCCTCAACTATCTCAGTCTCATGCCATGGCATTTAAGCCTTGATTTTTGTGAACCTTATGCACATGTTTCATATCATAATTGATTCATTCTCATGTCTTTCCATGGAAAGTAAGGTAAGCAATGATTATACAAATTAAGAACCTCTTCTCCAATGTAAGCAAATGTATGACATCCAAGGTGAGTTATGTGTGTTTTTCCAACATTGTTATCTCAAGAAATCACCAATGTCAAGGTTACTTCCAATGTTGTGTAGGTGTTAACAATTGTATATACAACGTGTAAATCTTGTGTAAGTGTAAATAATTTACATTTATATTTACATAAAGACAATGTAAATATTTGTCAAATACATTTACATGGCCTTGTGTAAATGTTTTGGGGCATGTAAGTGTATATATTATATACCCTAATGGTTATACCTTCTTGCAAATTCATATCAATTAATTATGAGTGCATCCCAAAGCTTAATTTGTTTTTTTTTCAATGGGTCACTTTGATTGGCCTTTCACAAAAAATCATAATATTTTATTCCTCAAACAATAGCATTTTCTACCAATATGGGACTATGGTGACATTATTCCAAAAAAATATCTTGAATGCAAATTTTGCACACGTTTTGCCCCATGTCATTACTTGAATATAACTTTTATTCCTAGCTGTGTTCATCATCATTTTTGGTCTAAACTTTTACAAAAGCTTAGGTACTTATTGTGATTCATATTAATTAATTTAATTAATTGTGATGCATCCCAAAGCACAAATGCTTTGATGATTTTTATTTTTTATTTTTGCAATGGGCCATTTGATTGACCCATCACCAAAAACATTATGAAATCCCCCTTACTCAAGTAAAAATCACATTTTTAACATTTTTTTACATAATCACATAAAATCATATAAATATATTTGTTTTACACTTACACTATTTTACACAACATAAAATAGATTTACATAATTTTACATTTACATATTTTTTGTTCTACATTTACACTTACACAAACATAAATGAATATTAAACACTTACATAACATAAGATATAAATAAATTTCATTACAAGATTCACACTTACACAAAGTGCAAGTCCTAAACTATTTACACACACAACACTCATTATTTCTTACATAGAGTGTTAACTTTGAAACGTGGGTGAAATACATTATATCCTCTTGAGCTAGTTTGCAAGTAGCAATGCCACAATGTCAAGAATATTTAAATAGTGTCAAATAGAAACTACACCCACTACCAACTTCTTATAATGTATAAAAACATAGCACAAATTTTTCAACATTGAATTTTCTTTCCTACTCAAAACAAAGTATGTTAGCTCGTACAACCACTTCATCATTTTAAATCTCTCTCCCAAACCCATTCTATCCCAAAAGAGAACTTATGTATAAGTTCAAAATGAAAGCTCAAATCATTCATATTCTTCACTATTCATCAATGATTCTAGAAACACTTCCTTGAATCAAGAAATCTAAAGAACAAACCTCTTGGCATGAAGCACTTGGTCTATCATATTGGAGAACCTTGAACACACAAAGATTCTTCCAACAATGCTTGAAATGTTTTCTCCATAACCCTCATGCCATTTTATTCCCAAATTTGTATGTCCGAGCAAGAATCCCTCAAATAAGTTAAATGGTTGGGCTTTGATGTCCAACAATGTCCACCTTTGAGTTCTATTATTTCCAACCAAAAAATGAAAAAAAAAGGTTTTAAGAAAATGAATATAATGCTACGGTGGTAATGTGATATGAAATTCATTGTTCATAATATTTTAGGGTATGAAAATTAGTCTAAAAATTACTTGGATGCTATGTTGTAGTTTGTCAATTTCATGCCTTATTTGCATTCCATGTAGGAATTCATAAACCTGAAAAATATTGATTAAAAAAGATCCATTAAAAAAATAGTTAAAGATGTTTGTTTCATTTATAAATGATTTTATATGTATTTCCAAAAAAAATTGAAACCATATTTATAGATAAATAAAATAATGTATTGCAATTCACCACATTTTTTATTAGACAGCAAAGTATTACTCTCAGGGAAATGTATAAATTTTTTAAATAGGTGAGCTTTACATTTTCTGCATCTGCTTTACATTGTGTTGGGAGCATGCAAGCTGCTAGTGCACGTATAACAGGGGTTGTAATGCTATAGTATGGAGTTCGCCTTCATTTTGGCAATTCTTTTAAGCGGCCATCTAAAAGCTTGGGCCAAAAAATAATTACCGTACTCCCTGATTAGATTCAGCAACAAAGTGCCAAATAATTAATTTAATTTTAGATCATTTGTGCTTCAAATGAGTCCAAGTTCACATTATCAATGCCAAATTCTTTACATCATGATGTTTCTCAATTTAAGTTGCTCACAAGAGATGTCATGCGGAACTACACACCTGATCCCCACCACACCCAGTCTGGTACCATGTCAAACACGTTCAAACAATTTCACCTAACAACTCAGGCATCCTTCTCCATTTCTGACTTCCCCAGATGAAGAAATGTGGCCTTTCAAAAACAATCTTCAAAAATCTAATGATAAAAGAGGCCCAAAATGCAATATGATTTTTATCACTTTGTATTTTAGTAGTTTGCAAACACACAAGAAATTGCACCCAAGAAAATCATTACTCTTATTTCAGCCTGATTTGATCTCTCAATATCCATTTTTGTCCAGAATTCACACCACAATCCTACACCCCACTCAAAATAACCCAAAAGGGGTTTCAACGATCAGAGCAGCATATGGCACTATTCAGCAGCTGGGTGTCAAGTGTCGACTCATCTTCAGTTCTACCCATTACACCCATTCGTACCTATGACCAGACCCAAAACAGAGACATACCTTTCGATCCTATCTCATCCTTTGGTTGTCTTGTGGAAGTAGTCCTCCCATTTGCAACCACCTTTTGTATACAATATCATTCCATTCATGAGGAGAACTTGTTAGCTCAGACAGGCAACATGACAACCCTGAACTACCATAATATCTACTGTGCAAGGGCAAAATAGCACCCATAAGTAGACATACATTATCTACTAAAGCAATGACCTCATGACATGACGGTTCTCTTGCGCTCAAATCACATCCATGGACAGAATTTTAAGCATGTAACAAAAAGGTCTTTGATATTGAATCACAGCTTTGATAACTACATAGATTGGAACTTTGCAGCTTACAGCACTGCTCATCTGGCATGTGTTGCTCCCTCAGTCAAAATGCAGAATGCACCCTATGGAACGGTTGAATTCCTCCGCACTAAAGTTGCACAACCAACACTTCCCCTGCAGTGCTGACAGAACACAAAGTCTCATGAGAGGGAACCTGGAGACTTGCTGACTCGTCTTGCAAACCGTGGTCCCTTCAACAAACTCTTGGGTGATCTTGTAGGTTTTGGCAATGATACAGACAGAATTTGTTTTGGCGACCGCCGCTTAGGAGTTGACAGGGCTTTCCCTCGAAAAGTGCGTGCTGGAGGCATCCGGATGGGACCTGGTGGGACTCCTTTCTTTAAGGCACTCCCTCTTGGTGTAGCAGCAGGAGGTGTTCGCAGAGATTGTGGTGGTAGAGGATTATGAGGCTTCCAAACTATGTTATTTTTCAGTGAAAATCTAACCCTCTTCCTCTTTGCAGAATTGCTCCCCGGTGTCAGGTCCACCCCATTTGACTTTGGTGAGGCCTGAGAGAGCCCCACACTTCCAGATAAGTCACTGACAGAATCACTATCTTCCCCCTTACTTCCTCTCTTCCTCTTCTTCTTGGCACAGCTGTTCAGAGGGGAAGACTCATTTGGTGACAAGTCATTAGAAAGAGGCTGTGGAGTCCCTGGAGCTGCAACAAATGCAAATTTCTCTTGCAAGTTTGAAACCACAGCATCCTTCACACTTACATCCATCAGTGCATTGCCTTCCCTGCCAACCAATACCTCTCCAGATCTCCCCATGATCTCTTGTATTGGGCTGTTATTAACTCTGGACAACAGTTGGTCAAGTTTACTTCCAGCTGCAATTACTTCAATTTCCCGAACAGTTGTTGCCATCTGGGTGACCTCCACAACACTTACAGGTTGAACTGCATTATTGGCAGAAGCAGAATTAGTCTATTTATGCTGACAGAGAAAAGAGCATAAACTTGCCCATAACCAGACACACTGGAACCCTAAAGAGCAAAGTTGTATCAACCCCTTCAAATAAACAACTCTGTAAGTTACAGAAATGTAACTCAGTTTTGTGCAGAACCCTATATTCCTTGATAAAAGTACCTGCATATGTCAGGAGTTGCCTTCTGTAGGTACAAAGGATACTGTTATTCTACTGTCTGGCTGGAATTCATCTGGTTGAAGCATTGACTTGGATAACACAAAGCTATTTCTCTTATTGCATACATTAAAAGAACATCTCTAAGCTGTGCTGCACATGAAAGCAAGAGTGTAAACCTATCTGAGCCTTCCAGAGGTACTTACATTCTTGAATCAAAGCATTTGTCAATGGTCTTGAACTTTGATCAGAATGAATTTTCTTCAATGATTGCCTCTTAGCACTCCCAGTCAAAGCCTTCCTCTTTACTTTCTTTCGCTTGTCAGAAGGACTCCCTTGTTCCATATTTCCAGGCTGAACAACCAATAGTGAAACCACTGATCCACCCTTCAACCCAGTCTCACCTTCATCCTCTTCATTCTTGAGATCTGAAACAAACTTGTCACCCAGTTCTTTCCCCTTTGGCAACTTGACAATGCTTCTCTTGTGCCCTTTCTTCACCCCATCCTCTTTCATGACCTTTGCAGATTTGAGGTTTTTTAACAAGGGTGAGTCCTTCTGCTTCTCAGTTCCAACAAGTGCACCTCTTGCTTTCAATTTCCTTCCCAAGTTTGTCTCTGCCCCTGCACTGCTATTGGCAGCTAATTTCTCATCTTTACTCCTTTTTATACATTGCCTCAATGAGTGTCTGCGAACACCTTCAGGAGTTCCTTCCTCACACAGTTTCTCATCTGGAGCAAGCTCTACTAAACCTGCCATAGTCACAAGTTTCTCCAATCTGCAGAAGTCATCATGAATCTCATACACAAGTTTGCGATTTTCCTGCAGAGTATTCTCTGAGGAAGCAACAGCAAAGAGGCTGGCAGCTAATGGCAAAGCAGCCACATGTGGTCCAAAGTTCTTGTTGTCAATTTTCTTGCTGTCCTGCTGGCCCTGGATAAAACTCTGGGCATCAGTTAGGAGGGAATCAAATATTCTTTCCTTTATTTTTTTCAACAAGCTCTTGTCTGCTGCAACAGCAAGTGTGGAGTAAAATGGCTGCAGCATCAGCCTCAGAGTGGCAACTGACAGTGGCTGACGTTCCTTAAGCTCATCAAGAAAGACATCAACCAAATGTAGGTTAATGGCTGCTGCTGGATACTCATCAGTGGCAAGCAAGGTCCTCTCAACCAGTGCATCCATGAACTTTCCAACAGTTCCCTCATTCCAATCATGCTTTTGAAGAACCATGAAGACTCTTGCCAAGAATTGCCTTAACAGAAGGTAGAACCTGTCCAGTTTTAACCTGTCTGTTCCAGCCCACTCTCTCCTCATTGTCGAGAGGAAAACCTTGAAAAATATCAAGGACTGTTCCAGGTCCAGGCTCTCAAGTATGCCTGCAAGCCTGGCTATGAGATCATCTTGTACTGCAGCTTTGTCAGCATGCGAGACACAGTAGAACAAACCCTTCCATATCTTCTCCAGCTCATCTTCTCCTACATCCTGAATATTAGATACAGAGACTCCTTGTCATCATCATCATCAAAGTAAAGTAGCACACCAGTTGTGCAATTGCTCAAATATATTTTCAAAGCCCTAAAACTGAGACAGAGACAGTGTGTTGGGTGTAACAGCATTCAAGAGATTGATACTTACAGCAATGCACACCCAAAAAAGACAACTTAACAACAAGCTTCAGTAACCCACTTCACATAAAAAAAACAAGAGAGGAGAAGGAAACAAGGATGGGTAACAAGATAAGCATTTACAATCTTCACAGACATATGCAAGACTTTGTATCTTCTTCGCTAACAGGTTTGCCAAGATGGTTACTAGTAGCTGCGATGATTAGAGAAAGACACACTGATGTCTTCACGAATGCAGCCTCAAACTACTAAAAATGAGCTTCAGGTCGACAGTGGACAGAAACCTTGAATTCCAAAAGCTACCATGACCCGGCACTCATATTCATGTAGCTCCAGAGTCCGTATGATCGCCTATTAAGCATCACGAAGCTCAAAGAGAACCGATTTCACGCATGCAGTTGAAGGTGTAAAGGGTTACAACAGTACGCACAGAATGAAATAGATGAGAACAAAAGGACGAGAAATAGAGAAACGGCGGGCTAACCTGCTGACAAGAAAGCCAAAGAACAAGGAGTGCCAAGCCTTTGTCGCGTGTTTTCTTGTCTGCGGATCCTAGCTTTCTTGCGAAGCTGTTGTGATTAGTTTCCGTTGTCACACCTCCCTGTTCTTCCTCCATCCTCAAGGAGGACGCTCTGGAGCGCTGTCTCTGGAGCTATGACGGTGGTCTATTGTTGCCTCATAACATGTAGTGGTAGCTAGGTATTATCCAAGATCACGACCAGAGAAAGAAGAACTCTGGAAGCCAAAACCGCAACACAAAACCATGCGTTATGATGAGGGCACATCCAAGCCCGCCGCAGAAAACGAAGAAAAGAGAGATCTAGCACTTACAACAAGGGAAACAAGGTAAGTGCCCAGAGAGACAACAAGAGACTCAGAGCACTTCCATCATCAACGGCTTATCAAAATTTCCTATGAATGCATGCTATCGATTCAGAACAGCAGAGGGAATCTAACTAAGCAGAAAAAGAAAGCGTCAGAACCTTAGAACGCAGAGGCTGGGCTTTTTTTTCCGTTTCAAAGAGGCAACGGCAGTAGAGACTCCGGAACAACGGCTTCACCGAACTTGCAGCCAGAAAGCAATACACCGATTCATCACACGAGAAAAAAGACGGAACTCTCACAAACGCAAAGCAAAGGAGGCTATTATATCCGGCAGGACGAGACACGACGACGACGATGCCGACGACAGGGGTTGTTGCCACTTGCTCCCAAGCTCCAGAACTCCGAAGCGGCTACACCAAATTCGAAGAAAATACATTCTACAGAAGCGCCAGAAGGAACACGATCTCCACGGGATGTGGAGGATCGAAAAGAAGTGAAAAAGAAGGGAAGAAAACACCGAAAGGAGTCGATGGCTCACGAGCTGCTGCTTCCCGCACTTCCGCAACGGAGCACTACTCTTCTCTGGCCCTTCCGCCATAGCCAAACAAAACGCCATGGCCGCGCCCGGCACGGGTCACACAACCGGGCCCGCCATTTTTTTACCCGGTCCCGAATTCGCACTTTCAGTTGATTCCTTACTCCAGATCTTTAGAAACCGGCCCGGGTCGGGAAGTTTCAGTGACCGGAACCGACCCGCGATCGACAGACAGCCCGGGTTTCCCCATTTGGTTCACACGTGGGAACTTGCCCCGGTTAGCCGGGAACACGCAGACAGATCGTTTTTTCAAAAAAATCTCACTAACTGTTTTACTAATCATGCTTAATAAACTCACTAAACTGGAATCAGTAATTTTGTACGTAGGTTTTTTACCCTCACCTGGTTAAATTGTAACTTCTCTGCTATGGATTAGGATGGTAAATTGGATGACTCCAGAAAAAGTCACCAGATTAGTAAACTAGTAAACATACTATAATTTACCGCTATACTACCTAACTTAAGTAGGTTGCAATAAATAAAAAGTCAGGAATTTTTTTTTGTAGCCAAAGTGGCAATCATCCCTTGGAATATTTAGCCAAATATGGCTATAAACCAAATATTAAGTACAAATCTCTAAGCAACTTTCTATATTTTTGGCTACACACTAAAATCCAAATATAGATATTTGTTGATTTTTCCTTCTTTTTTTTTTGGGTCCCACTTTTGCCAATTGAAACCCTCCGAACTCACTTAATTTCTATTTTTTTTTTACTTTTGAATTTCACTTTTGAAATTTGCCCCAAAAAAAAAGGCCGGTTGCAATTGGCATTAGTAGGCCCCTATGTCGTTGGCCCAAGTATCACGGTAGGTCACCCATCCCAATGCTATTCTTGATGAAGTGAGATTCACTTCAAACTTCTTGTGGAACCTAGCTAAATTTTATTTTTTATACATATTTAAATTGATTTTCAAAGACAAAAATCATTCTAAATTCAATAACTTTTGCTTCATTGATCCAAAAATTGTGAAACAAAACTCACATGCACACCACCTCGTCTAGAATGTCTCTGATTTGTGAGGTTTTACCCATCATAAAGCACAAGCCATAACCTAAACATATGTAGATCATGAGCTTAGGAGGTGGAGTGGGAGTAGCATTTTTCTTTTTTCTTTTGCAAAATTTCACAACTTGGCCTTTTCTTTTTTTTCCAAAAGATGAAAAAAATCACAAAAATTTGTGAGTTTTAGATTTTTTTTTGTCATTTTTGGTAATTGATTTGCTTCAAACTACATGAAGTAAGTTTTTTTTATTAAAATGG